>Ga0206795_1032_pt1 | contig 30366 bp, 39 predicted proteins | sample Alteio_BWOrgCont_71_FD_152872 | JGI IMG/M metagenome (GOLD analysis project Ga0206795, IMG submission 152872) | Enriched cells from forest soil in Barre Woods Harvard Forest LTER site, Petersham, Massachusetts, United States -... | ecosystem: Environmental > Terrestrial > Soil > Temperate forest >... | reverse complement strand
CTTCACCATAGGTTTTGCCAAAAAGTTTCTCGGGGATAGGCGTGGTGGCAATTTTGACGGGCGTATGGGGAGAAAGAATTTCGTAAAGCACATTGGCCACACCGGTTCCGCCGGTGGCGTTGCCGAGAATCATGCGGCTGTACTCGCGAGTGTAAATCACTTCCGACACATTGGCGATTTTCAGATAGTGATCCATTTTCGAATCGTAAATTTCTGCGGCGACTAGCGTTCCGCGCGCGATTTGCGAAAGAGTCATAGCCGCCATAATGGTGCGCGCGTCCACTTCGCTTTCGGAAGGCAGTTTGCCATCGGGCCCATGAGTCTGGTCGGCGAGAATTAAAATGCGCCGTGCGCGTTCGGGAGCGGCCCGGCGCAGATGGCTTTCATGAATGTAATCAGACACCACCATTTGCACTTCTGCCAGTGTCGGATGTTGCTTAAGCGTGTCGATAAAGCTGTCGGTGAGGTGGGCCACGATCACGATGTCATGGGCGGTCATGTCTGGATTGGTCATGAGAATGTGCATGAGCAATTCCTCCATGTCCTCCTTCCAGCCGCAAATCACAAAGTGATTTTTGAGTTTCTCGGTGTCCACGGTTTTCCTCCCTTTAGCTAACGCTTGCTCCAAAAAGTAAGTCGAGATCTTGGCGGTGACGATACTCATGGTCACTACACCGATGACCATCAGCACACTGGCGAAGATGCGTCCCCAGCCGGTGACGGGATAGCGGTCTCCGTAACCGACCGTAAGAAAAGTCACGATGCCCCACCACAATCCGTCTTGCAGACTGTGAATGTTGCTGTCCTTGGCCGTGTCTTCAAAAAAATACACGACGCCGGAAATTCCGATCCAGGTCATAAACAAAGTGCTGATAACGGCATACATCAAATGCACTTTGAGGAAATTTTTAAGCTTCGCCCAACGGCTCAGCCGCACCTGAAGTAGAGACTTTCCCATAGGGAGCTCATCGGTAAAAATGCTGTGCGGTTCCAGGCTCCTATTTCATTTAGAAAAATGGATTCTTGATCTATTCGTTGGTCTGGTTGAAGATCATCGGAAATAGGAGTTTTACATGCAACCCAATATCGGAATCGAAGAAAAAACCCGCCAGGATGTAGCCAAAGGTCTATCCCGCCTTTTGGCGGATACTTACACTTTATATCTCAAGACTCACGGCTTTCATTGGAACGTGACTGGCCCCATGTTCAATAATCTGCATTTGATGTTCGAGAGTCAATACACCGAGTTGTGGAACGCCACCGACGTGATTGCCGAACGCATTCGCGCGTTGGATGCTTTCGCTCCGGGAAGCTACAATGAGTTGGGTAAACTAACTTCGTTGAAGGAAGCCACCGGTGTGCCAAACGCCATGGACATGATCGCTCAGCTTTTGGAGGGCAACGAAACTGTGATTCGCACTGCACGCGGCCTAGTGTCGGCGGCGGAAGAGGCGCAGGACGAAGCCACACTGGATTTGCTCACTCAACGCCTGCAAGTGCACGAGAAAACCGCGTGGATGCTACGTTCACTCTTACGCGGATGATGGAGGAAATCGCCGCCCTCACGGAGAGCGGCGATTTCAGTGGCGCCGAAGAGCTTTTGACCGCTTCGCTGGCGCATTTTCCCAAACACGAACCGTTTTTACATTTTCAGTTTGGCCGCCTCTACGTACGTTGGAACAAGCTGACATCGGCCTTGAATCATTTGGGCCGCGCCGCCGAGCTCAGCCGCGATGAGATTTTGCTCTTACAAGTGGTGGAAGAGGTACGGGTGGCAAAGGGTAAGCAGGCTCTGCAGACGCCGTGAGCGGAGGAGTTAGGTCCGCGCCTTTCCACAGAGAGAGTAAATCGGTGACGATCCCTTTCGAAAACCGGCGCTAACTTAGTTTTTCCACTTCTCGCGCAGATTGCGATCCAGCACATCGAGGAAATCTTCGGTGTGCAGAAAGCGGCCTTCCTGCACATCGTTGCCGAAAGCGAGCATGGCCAAGTCTTTGGTCATCTTGCCGCTCTCCACGGTTTCCACGCAGACTTTTTCTAAGGTTTCCGCAAAGCGAATCAGATCCGGTGTGTTGTCCAATTTACCGCGAAAAGCCAGGCCGCGCGTCCAAGCAAAAATCGACGCGATTGGATTGGTCGAAGTTTTCTGACCCTTTTGATGTTGTCGATAGTGGCGGGTGACGGTTCCGTGCGCCGCTTCCGACTCCATGGTCTTGCCGTCGGGGGTAATTAAAACAGAAGTCATCAAACCGAGCGAACCAAATCCTTGGGCAACCGTATCCGATTGCACGTCTCCGTCGTAGTTTTTGCAGGCCCACACGAAGGCGCCACTCCACTTCAGTGCCGAGGCTACCATGTCATCGATCAGACGGTGTTCGTAAGTGATGCCGAGCTTGGCGAATTCAGCTTTGTACTCTTTTTCGTAAATCGCTTGGAAAATATCTTTGAAACGGCCGTCATATTTTTTCAAGATGGTGTTTTTCGACGAGAAATAAAGTGGCCATTTTTTCATCATCGCCACATTGAAGCAGCTGCGCGCAAAGCCAGTGATGGACTCGTCGGTGTTGTACATGGCCATGGCCACGCCATCGCCTTTGAAATTATAAACTTCATGAGTTTGTGGAGTGCCGCCGTCGGGAGTGTAGGTGATGGTGAGTTTACCTTTGCCCTTGGTCACGAAATCCGTAGCGCGGTATTGATCACCAAAAGCGTGACGGCCGATGCAGATCGGTTGTGTCCAGCCCGGAACTAAACGGGGTATGTTTTTGCATAAAATCGGTTCGCGAAAGACGGTTCCGTCTAAGATGTTGCGAATAGTGCCGTTGGGGGACTTCCACATTTGCTTGAGATTGAATTCTTTCACCCGCTCTTCATCGGGGGTGATGGTGGCGCACTTGACGCCCACGCCATATTTTTTGATGGCTTCCGCGGCTTCGACGGTCACTTTGTCTTCGGTTTTATCCCGGTATTCGACGCCGAGATCGAAGTATTTCAGGTCGATTTCCAAGTAAGGCAGAATGAGTTTCTTTTTGATGAAATCCCAGATGATGCGGGTCATTTCATCGCCGTCGAGTTCCACCACCGGATTTTTGACCACTACCTTTTTCATACTTCTCGCCCCCTAACTGAATTCAGGATTTTGAAACTGCGAACCACGGAGGTCAACTTCAGCCTTTGTTGACGCGAAGCGAGTCGCGAATTTCACGGAGCAATAGCACCTCGTCAGATGGCGCGACTGGCGCGGGCTTGTGTTCTAGGTTCAGACGGCGAAACGTGCGAATGACGAAAAACATGGCCCAGGCAATGATGAGAAAATTGATCACATCTTGCAGAAACAGGCCGTAACCGATGGCCACCTCACCTTTGCCGTCCGCGCCGGCGCTTTTTAGAATCAGGCGCAGGCTGGAGAAGTCCATGTTGTTAATCAATATTCCTATGGGAGGCATAATGATACTGCTGACCAGGGTGGACACGATTTTGCCAAAAGCGGTTCCGATCACGATACCGACGGCGAGATCCAAGACCGACCCTTTCAGAGCGAAATCACGGAACTCTTTTACGATTTGCATAGGCACTCCTTGGCTGTGTTCCAGGCTGTAGGACGACTTCCTCAGTGAGTCAAGAATGGCGAAATGGTCCAGGTTGATTGACGGCGGCGGTCACTATTTGCGACAAAGGTGAATGTCCATTGTCATTGAAACCCGCGAGCTGTCGCGCTCCTATAAAACCTACCGCCGCGAAGAGGGTGGATGGAATGCCTTTAAGGGCTTTTTCAATCGCAAGACTGAAGTGAAGACAGCGCTTAAGACGACCACGCTCAACATTGAGCACGGACAGATTGTCGGCCTGGTCGGCGCCAATGGTGCTGGTAAAACCACTTTGCTTAAGATTTTGTCCGGATTGATTTATCCAAGTGGCGGTGAGGCCTTGGTTTTGGGCTTTAAACCTTATGAGCGAAAGTCCGAGTTTTTACGTCAGATTTCCATTTTGCTCGGACAGAAGGCTCAGCTGTGGTGGGATTTGCCGGCTGCCGACAGCTTTGGTCTTCTGACTAGTATTTACAGCTTGGATCCCCAGCAGGCCAAGCGCGATTGGCTGGGGCTTGCGGAAAAGTTGAATTGTGTGGATCAGCTCCATGTGCAGCTGCGCCGCCTGTCACTGGGTGAGCGGATGAAAATGGAAATCATTGGCAGTCTGTTGCATCGGCCGAAGATTTTATTTCTGGATGAGCCGACAATTGGCTTGGACGTACTCGCGCAAAAAACCATTCGCACATTTTTAAATTCCTATGTCGAAGAGCATAAGCCGACCATCATCCTGACCAGTCACTACATGGATGACATTTCCACCTTGGCCGATCGACTGTTGTTAATCAGTCAGGGTGCGATTGTTTACGACGGGGCGATGGAAGATTTTATCACCCACGCTGAAAAGAATTTGAATTTGGATATCAAGAGTGAGGAAACGGATTTTGAGGCAGTTATTCACAAATTTTTTGAGAAAGAATCTCGCCGCAGCCAGACTCGCCGTCCTCAGCCAAATTGAGTACCGGGTCAATTACCTGATCGACGCTTTGATTCAGCCAATCCTCAGTACATTAATTGAAGTGATGCTGTGGATGGCGTTGCTCACGGGTATGAAAATGAATTCCCTAGGCGGCTTCGGACGTGAATATTATTTGGCCTATTCGCTGTGGGCCACGTTTATGGGGCGGATCACGACCAACTGGATGTATGAATTCACCATGCTCGAAGATATCGATTCGGGCCGAGTGAATTCGATTTTGGTGCGGCCGATTTCTTTTTACGAATATTATTTGTCGCAGTTTTTAGGCTACAAGCTGGTGACAGCAGGAATTTCTTTTGTGCTGCCGATCGCAGCCTGTTTAGTTTTTCATGCGCCTATGCATCTGGAGCGATTGCCATTGATGTTTATGTTGCTGGTGGTTTATTTGGTTTTTACTCACACGCTGTCGTTTTGCATCGCCTGTATGGCGTTTTTTATGAATCGGGCACAATCGTTGACGGGATTTAAGAATTTGATGCTTTGGGTTTTGGCGGGAGAGATGATTCCGCTGGATTTGTATCCGGAACCGCTGCGCACTTGGCTCATTCATTCGCCGTTTGCTTCGGGTGCTTATATTCCGGTTGGCTATGTCACCGGTCGCTTTGGCCACAGTTTGATGCTGCAAAGTTTTGTCAGCGTGGCGGTTGGAATCTTGGTGATGAGTGCGGTGGCGCGCACCTTGTGGGCCTTGGGGATGCGCAGCTACAGTGGAACGGGGGCGTGATGCGCTACTGGAAACTGTGGCTGAAGTTTTTGGAGATGAGTTGGATGGCCGACATGGAGTATCGGCTCAATGTGGTGCTGAGGGTGGTGGCCGAGGTCGGGTGGTATTTAGCCCAAGTCAGCGTATTTGAGGTTTTGTACACGCACACGCAAACCATTTCGGGCTGGGATATTCACGGCATGCGCGTGTTCATGGGGACACTGTTCTTAAGCGATGTAATTTACATGATTGTGTTTTCGGAGAATCTTGAAAACGTTTTCAGTTTGGTCCGGCGTGGGGATTTGGACCAATATTTGGTCAAGCCGATTGATTCCCAGTTTATGGTGAGCATGCGCAAAATCTCAACGGCCTACATCATTAATTTTTTCGGTATTATAGTTTACTTGATGTGGGCGATCCATTCCATGCCACAAGACTTTAGCGTGGGAGCTATTGTGGCATTTTTCCTGATGGTGGGATTGGGAGTGGTCACCATTTACTCTTTGCGCTTTTTATTTTCTTCGCTGATCGTGATTTTGCAAGACGCGGGGAATGTTCATTATCTTTGGTATCAGATTTTCCGTCTTGGGACACGGCCCGATCCGATTTATCCGTTTTATATTCGTGTGCTGGTCATGACGGTTGTCCCGGTGGCGTTTTTCGCCAGTGTTCCTGCGCGGATTTTAGTCGAGGGACTGGATTGGCGATTATGTTTGTCGGCCCTTTTGTTAGCCGGATTTCTTTTGTTCACATCTCATTTCGTGTGGAACAAAGCTCTGAAACGATACAGTTCGGCTAGCAGCTGATTCGGCCTCCGTCTTGCTTTATCCTCTGAGTGAAATCATGTGGAGGACGTCATGACGAAAGTAAAGGCAAAGCGTAAACACAAACTGAGCAAAATTGTCTCGCGTCCGCGCCGCCGTGGGAAAATTTGGGTCATGGCTGTGGATCCTTTTGGCGACCGGGATTTAGCGCAGGTGTGGAATTTGGTTACGCCTTTGGCTGAAAAGTCGGGAGCGGAGGTTCAGGCTGCTTATGTCTTAGCGCCCTCGAGTATGAATTGGACGGGAGATTTTTCCGGTCCGTGGATGAAGAGATACTTCCCGATCGCGGAGAAAAAAATGGCGGAGATTTTGCCGTCCACGGTCAAAATAAATGTGATTCAATGTCACAATTCGGGTCTGCGTTATGCGGTGAAGGCGTTGATCGCATTTGCTAAGCGAGTCGATGCCGAATGTTTGGTGATTTCCACCCACGGGCGCAAAGGCATTGCGCGAGTGGCTTTGGGCAGTTTTGCCGAGACCGTGATCTTGACCTCAAAGATTCCAGTACTGATTTTGAATCCGGAAGTGGGAGTGCCAAGCGAGGTCCATAAGATTCTGGTGCCGACGGATCTTTCCAAAAAGAGTGAAAAATTTGTGGCCAATGTGGCCGACTATGCCAAAAATTTGAACGCGGAGATCGTGCTTTACCACAAACAGCCGGATCCTCTTGATCCCATTATTCAGCAGGGAGTTTATTCGCTCGGTGGCGGCTGGGTGAGTGTGCAGAATTTTATCGACGACGAATGGAAGGAGAAGAACCGCAAGATTATGAAATTGGAAGCGTTGGTCAGCCGGCGCAAGGTTCCGGTGTCTCATGTGGTGGACTCCTCGCCCGGTGGATTGATTGAAAGTATAGAAAAGGCGGCTAAGGAGAACGGCGTAGATATGGTTTCAGTACTGACTCAGTCGGGATCTTGGAGTGCAGCCCTACTGGGAAGTGTGGCGCGAGGCTTGGTGCGCAGTTCGCCAGTCCCGGTTCTGGTGCAGCGCTAAGGGGGATGGGATGGATTTTCGTTCTGGGTGTTGTTAAAGAACGTTCGACAGCGCCCTCATTTTGATGCAACCATCAGACGGTGCCGGGCGACTTAAAAAAAATTTCTCACTTTCATAGTCTAGATATATTGAGGACGATCGCCATTTTCATGGTGATGGGTTGGCATCTGCCGAAAGTAGATGGATATTCCATTGTTGGTCCGATCGGCGACCTGGGAATTTGGGGCGTGGATTTGTTTTTTGTTTTGAGCGGATTTCTGATTGCCAATCAGCTTTTTAAAAATTTGCGTGATGGGGATTTTTCATTTCGAACATTTTACCTCAGGCGTTTGCTAAGAACATGGCCTAACTATTTCTTTGTACTTCTCCTTTATTTGTTGATACCGGCGTTTCGGGAGAAGCCGACAACGCCTCCACTGTGGAAATTTTTAACTTTTACGCAGAACTTTGGCCTTCGCTTCGGCGCTTTTTCACATGCATGGTCGCTGTGCATTGAGGAGCAGTTTTACTTGGTTTTGCCGCTGGTAATGTTTGTCTTATGGAAGATTCGGCGGCGGGATTTGGCCCTAGGTCTTGCGGCGTTTGCGATTTTATTCGGAATGGTTTTAAGGGGTATGCTGTGGCTTAAATATGTGGCTCCGTTTTCCGAGCCTTCGGAGGCCTATTGGAGAATGATTTATTATCCGACCTGGGGACGCTTGGACGGATTGATTTTAGGCGTGCTAATGGCGGCTTTCAGAAATTTCTTTTTTAACATATGGGCTTTTGTTGAGCGAAATGGAAATCGGATTTTGCTAGCGGGCGTTGTGGTATTGGCCGTTGGCCTGGCTCTTCTGCAATATTATCGATTCGAGCTTTTATCCATTGTTTTTGGATATCCGATTTTGTCTCTGGGTTTTGCTTTGATTTTGACATCTGCTATAAGTGCGAATTCGATGTGGAATCGCGTGAAAGTTCCAGGCGCTCGTATTGGTGCGACACTTTCGTTTTCGCTTTATCTCTTACACAAGCAGATGTTTCATTTGTGTGAACTTTTTTTGGGAGGCTTGAGTCGCGTTAACACTGGGGCCTTTGTGTTTGTATCTTTTGTTGTGAGTTTCGTTGCGGCTTCTGCTTTGTATTTTATTGTTGAGAGGCCTTTTTTGCGAGTGCGGGATCGGGTGGCGGCTATTTAGACTAGAGGGATTTGGAGTCGGCGCCATTATTTGATTAATTCAATGTACCTGAAATCATTCTTGACGTGCGCGATATGGATTATTCCAGTGAGCCTAATTTTTTAAAGATTTTATGGCGTAATTTTCGAGGAGGCTAGAATGGAAACCCAAATCCAATTGTGAAGAGCTACGAGCCGCAAAAAGCGGCTCGTAGTCTTAGCTTCCAGACAAATATACTAAACTTTAAATATTTATATCTTAGGGTTGCCACCCTAATACCGGAACGGTGAAATTAACGGAAATAACAGTTCCATTGGCCGCAAGTTGCCCGGTAACGCTTGATACTGGTGTCAAAGGAGTGCTTTGGCCGTAAATGCCCGCGATATAAACAACTGAAGTAGACGTGCCATAGGCAGTTACAATGCGACCAGAAGCCCCTGTAACACCACTCGAAGTCCAGTCACCAACAGCTCCGCCTGGACCCGAGGTGGTGTTACTGGTGATGCTAATTTTAGAATTGTCGAGATTAAAGTTTCCGGGTAACGTGAAACTTCCGACTGCGGCCGTGGCAGTTCCATCTGTATGGGTACCTCTAACCATAACTGAATCGCCAACGCGTTTATAAAAATAGGATACATTTGTCGGAGGCGTAGTCGTTCCAAATCCCGCGCCGAGCGTTGGAGTATATGCGACCCATCCCGTATCTGTTTTGTGACTGAGAATTTGCCAATTATGACCGTCGCTGATGATCGTAAGCGTCTCACCGTTGGTATAAAGGACGTATGATCCAGATGCGACTCCACCGATGGTTTGGGTACCCATGTACGTATCGAGAGTGTAAAGTTGCGTTAGACTTGTTCCACCGTGCTGAATACCTATAGTTTGTCCAGCGACTCCTGGCATTGAAGCGTCTGGAAGTGTAATTGTGAAGGATGCTCCGCTAGCGATTACATAGTCGTTAACGGTGGCACTATAGTTGGCTGTTTGCGAAGTATAGTTCCATTGAGGAGCTGCCCCGCCCCCGAAGGTAACAAACTGCGTGCCGTTCCAACCCTTGAATACATTGTTCGTTGAATCGTAGACAATATCGCCCTCGGTCTTAGGACTAATAGAGGTCGGATCGCTTAGCGACGGAGCCCTGAAATTCCAATCTAACGGCATCGGGCGAGCCTGTGCCTGTGGCGCCCCCAGTGCGATTGCGAAAATGGATAGCCATGTATATTTGTACAGATTCATTTTTTCTCCTTGAGAATAGTTAGTTCACTTAAGATGACGGAAGCCGCACTGGGATGTAAATCAATTATTGTTTACCTCAGGACCTTAGCATCTGTGTGTGCATGCCTAAAGATTTTTAGGACGTTGTATTAAACACAAGTTGTTATAGTTAACTTGTTCATTAATTTTTCATAAGAAACAAATGGTTGATGCGCTCTTTCCTGAGGTTGAAGAAAAGGCAAATGTGATGAGTTGCCCACTTAGTGGGCAATATTATTTATTTATATATAACTATAGTCTAGTTTTTGCGAGAATAGCTCGTAGTCCTCTTCCACAATTAAATGCTCACGGTACTTAGCGCTACCGCCTAAGAGTAAGCTTCTGGCTTTCCCGAAAAATAGTCTGCCGTACATGGTTTGGCCGCTACGGTCGCGCGCATCCTGCGTGCTCCCTGCGGAACCGTCGGCCTTGAGGGCCGACGGTTCCCCCTCGGCCGCTCGTCATGCCATCCTGGCATGCCACAGTTTGTGCAATCCTCCCGTTGGTCGGATCGCCCAAACCGACGCGTCCTCGCTTCAATCCCTATCGTTCGTGTTAGTCATTTATTTGTGAAGATACTTTTGACTGTTAGTTCTTCTTTTATCTTTAGAATTGGTACGAACGATAGGGATTGAACCTACGACCCCGTCCGTGTGAAGGAGTTTCGAGGGTAAATTGTAACTATTTAATCTTCCGCCGAATTGCGCTTTTCATCAACAATTGCCGGGGCTTCGGCTCGTTTTCGAATTGAAGCGAGTCGAAGCGAATTTCACCGAATTGAAGTTGGTGATGCCACCTAATGCCACCAAGAATTTCGCGCAAGACCCGATCCACAGGCCTGCCTTCGGCGGCATAACTATGGGTTTTTGTTAAATCGCAAGTCGACATTAGATTTTGTCTCTTTGGATAGGGACTTTTCCCAATAGTGTATTAGAATTTGCTGTTTCAATTCATGAGAGTCAGCTTTTTCTAATTGCGATGTAGTAGCATCGCGATATTCAGGAGCGATAATTAGACCCAAAGGCATGGTGCTGCCTTTTGGGATCTCGGCCGGGATGGTTTGAAAATACTTTCGAAAGTTTTCAGGGTTGCCACTTAGTTTAATGAGTTCATCAGCCTGTTTCATTGCTTGGCAAGTATTCACCACCATCATCTGAGTTTGTGACTGCGCTTGACTCATTTTGCTCAGGTAGTTGGCCGCTGGCTCTTTTACTGCAAGGACAGCAATAAATGCAGCCGCTCCCGCGATTAGCGAACCAAATCCCGATAGCCAATCGCTTGCGCAACACTTGTCAGCCATGACTTCCCCCCTATTTTGTGAGATTACATCAGGCTAATTTACAAAACGCAATGATACTTGCTCATGATCTGACTAGTTCAGACATGTCACCAGGGCGGCCCGGAAGACACTTGGCAATGTTGACATCAATTTCTCAGCACTATGCTGGGAAGACTCGGCTTCGCAATTCAACTTCGTGAAGGCACTGATCGAAATCCTTTTCGTAATATTCAAAGAGGCCTTGAGTTTGAGTGCCAAGACCGGAATTCACCCTTTTGCCCGCTTTAACGTCGGGATTTACCACGATCACGCGGCGAAGAATCGTGCTTGAGCTTTGAGTGCCAAGTGCGAAAAGTAAATGAAAGAATTGATCAGTCCGAGGAAGAGAGTAGCCAATTACATAAATGTGTTCAGCCGTTGAAAGTTCGCGGGCCGCTGCCCTCCATACATTTGCGATTGCAGAATGATAGTCGGACTTGTTCCACGTCGGTGGCACGATAACAGGATACGATTTAGTTCCTAGAGGCTGACCGAGGGCCGAACAAATTTCAAAGGTGGTCGGTTCAGCTTCATTTCTCGGCTGCAGGTCGTAGCGCCCACGAGCAACGGCACTTCCAAAATCGAGTGCGCGAATATCTGTTCCATCGGCTGCCCAATGAATTGAGCCATGGAGCTTCAACAACTTTATGTCGCTCGGGGGCGATCCTGGTAGGGCGTAGTCAATGCGAACTCCCTTTGAGTGTAAAGCGTAGTCAAGCCCGACGTCGTAGTTGAACGTGATTATCGAAATATCGTTCTTGAGCCTTTGTTTTATTAAGTTTGCAAAGGTGTCGTAGCTCCTCGGCGCCTTCAGTGTTGATCCTTCTCGAACAAACTGTTGGCCAGTTTCAATTGTTCTTCCGATCACGCCCTTATACATGTCTGGAAATTGATCTAACTCTTCAGCGCTGAAACCATCGAGTTTTCCCAGTAGCTTAGCCATTTCAAATGCTGAGAAGACGGCTTCAAGGTTGTGAACGTCGATACTGCTAGATTTCGAGTGTGTATTAGTGAGGGCCATTCGGCCCTTCAGCACCATTTCGAACTCTTTGCTGAATTTACCAGCACGTCCAGATCTTGAGATGTCTTCGGACCGTTGCAGAAATCCGTTCATGAGAGGCACGCCAGAATCGACCGAACATCCGGCACCAAGAATGTAGATGTGTTTACTCATTTTCTTTTCTCCCATCCTGGGCGCATTGGACGAAACTTCTCTACCATGTAGTCCGTGTGAATTCGATTGCTAGTGAGAAATTCCACCATGCTGGCGGGGCTCTCATTTAGGGTGAGCCATTCCTCTTGCGCCATGTCCGGCAGGAATATTGGTCCACGGTCATGGCCGACATCCGCGATGAACTTCGGCGGTTCGCCCGTGATAATGGAAAATGATTCGATCACTTCGCCGGTATCGCGATTTGTCCATTCCTCCCAAATGCCGGCTGCCAGCAGGTAGTCTCCACCGTTTTGGTGAAATGCGACCATGAATCCGGCATACTCTCCCTCATATATCGGTTCGATAAAGTGCGTGAGCGGCACCAGGCAATGGCGCTTTTGGAAGGCGTCCTTCCACGTGGGCTTCTCGGCAATTGATTCCAGGCGAGCGTTGTGAGTGGCAAACTTAGGCTTGGCATCCTTTGACCACTGCGGGATGAGTGAGAAGCGCATTGGCTTCAGAACAATGGCACCGTCGACGGCGACAATCACTGGCGCTGGGCGGTGGGGGACAATTAGCAAGTCACAATACTGCTCAAAGTCGTCCGTGCGCATTTCAGTCACTAAGCGCGGAATGGATCTCTGTTTAATCATGTACGATGCGCACATAACGGGAACTTTGGCACATGGGGCAAAACTAGTCAGGTGCAAAGGTGAGGATGGTTGACTATTTTTGAAGTTGAATGGGAACACGACTCATTTTTGCGCCACATCCAGGACAAATAGTAGCTCGCTCTGCTGCAGCTTCTTGATGCTCCCGTAGGCTGGCCTTATCACCACCAAATGCCGCCAGGGCTGCTTTTAGTTTACGGGAGTCCCAGTTTTTAAGAACGTCGATGTCTTTGAGAACTTGCCTACATCTGTCATTCTCACAAATTAAATTCATTTTTTCTCCATTGCGGTCGTCTGCGCCGGCGCATCAGAATGAAAGTTCAAATCTTCGATTAAAGTAGTGTTTGATTCGACAAATTTGTTATGGAGCGTACTATCAAACCGCGCCAAAGAATTTACTTCAGACATAGGGAAAAGAAAATCGCGATTTGGCATTTCATAAACAGCTTCCTTCGCCTGCGCATCCGACTGAGCTTGGGTAATTTCTTGAACGTAATTCGTATTGAAAACTACCTTCAAGTCAGGTTGCCTTCTGTATCCACTCATTATTGGTGAAAACCTGAGGAAGCGGTTAGTCTCATTAGGATCTGATGTTACCTCGTTAATGATCCCGACGTAAACTTTCCCAGACTTTGTACCTATTAGTGCGATTTTACCGAGCAGTTCGTGGGTCATCTTAAAAAATGTATCTGGAAACTCTAAGTTTCTGTGCCTACCACTTAGGAGCTTGGCGAAATTTGACAAGTATGGATGACCGACCTTCCACATATAAGCGGAAAGTATTCCGACGATTGTGCCGGAAAACATGATTCCAATTACTAACTCCAATGGGACTTGAGGATACAGCTGCCTCCAAGTATTTCCCGCGCCCGTAACAACACAGTTTGGAAGCAAACGTCTGAGCAAAAGGACTAAGGGACGATTAAGCATGTAACTGGCACCTGAGAAAAAGCCAGTCTGAAGCACAAAATCCCAGCCGCTTCTGTTTCTAACCTGCTTAGCGAGCTGAAAGATGTAGAAGGCTAAAAAACCTGCAAGGCCCCACAATATAAGTTGAAGATCCATTATTCTTTCTTAGGCGGGGCTTGAGATGGGACTGGTGCCGTTGGCGGCGAGGGGCGTTGGGCATGAGGAAAGATACCAACGTGGGAAACTGTCCCAGGAGTGACCATTGTTCGAATCGTTGACGAGTTGATTACCAGTGCATCCACCCTATTGACCGATGCAAATCCGCCCGAACTTTCGTTTAACTTTGGAGCCGTCCCTTTTTCTTCTGACATATCAATACTTTACAATAATTCAAGTTACCTTTCAAGAAAATAGTGTTGGGGCAATAAACCGTTGAATCTAATGGAGAACAACAACACGGCCGTTTGACTAACGTTGCCATATCGGAGCTTAGCCGAGCAAATCGCTTTCTAACACCCTTGAAACATACTCACCGGTACTAACATGAAAATGAGCGGCGGCCACATCGAGTTCATAGATCAGCTGTTCGGGTATTCGCCATGACTTTAGTATTGTCTTCTCTACGCTTTCCTTAAATTGAAACTTTGGCCACTTATGGGAGTGGCGAGAGATGTGAACATCCAGTGCCGTCACCACAATATCTGAAATTGGCCACCCATATTCGGCGCTGAGTTTCTCCAAGTCCACAAGAACGCGATTTGAAATGTTCCACGTTCTCATTATCTTCTTTCCGTCTGCGAAATGTCTTTTGGGAAGTATAAACTTACTCATTCAATATCATTTTGACCCATTATATTTACATTGTAAATAATTATTGACATTGTATATGCATGGCGTTATCTTATATTCGGGAGGCCACAATGAAGCGAGTCACCTTATACGCCAGGGTAAGCACGAGCCACCACGACCAGAACCCGGAGGTGCAGTTGGTGGAGCTGAGGCGCTATTGCGAAGCCCGCGGTTGGCAGGTGGCGAAGGAGATTGTGGACCATGGCTTCAGCGGCGGCACAGACAAACGCCCCGGCCTCCAGGAACTTCTGCGCATGGTTGATGGCGGTGAGACTGATTGCATTTGCGTCCTCAAGCTAGACCGCCTATTCCGCAGTCTCCGCCAGCTCGTAACCGCACTGGATGACTTCCAGGCAAAGGGAGTGGCCTTCGTGGCCGTGAAGGATGCCGTGGATTACACTTCGCCAGCGGGGAAGCTATTTACTCAGATTCTCGGTTCACTGGCCGAATTCGAAAAGTCCCTCATTCGTGAGCGCACCGTCGCCGGTCTGCAATTCGCAAGGAGCGTGAAGGGGAAGACGCTAGGTCGCCGACGCTCACGCAATGACGGCGCCATTAGACAGCTTGCAAGTCAGGGACATTCACAGTCAGCAATTGCGAGGCTTCTCGGCTGCTCACGGAAGACCGTACAGCGGTCATTGGCGGAAGCTGCGACAAAAGGTCTGGCCCCGGAGATTGTAGCACTTAAGCGGACTGCGACTTAACGAAGGTTTTAGCGCAGGTCGTTTCCCATATCAGAGAAATAAAATCTCTTGAGAGGAAATAATGTGAACGCCGAGGGAAAGGACGAAAGGACGGAAGAGCAGTCACCGATTAGTGAGGAGATGAAGCTCGATAAGCAGCTAAAGGCACTCATTCGTGAGTCTGACATCACAGTGGCGCAATTGGCGCGAGCTGCTGGCGTCAGTGCGAAGACGATTTATAACTGGCTGGGTGGACAGAAGCCGCGAGACCTGGATGCGGTGAGAAAAGTTGCTGAACACTTTAAGGTTTCCATCGAGGTGTTGTGCTACGGAGCTGAGGCGATGCCTGCAGATAAGGGCGGAGAGTTTGAGCAGCACTTAGATGAGATAAATGCAGGAATATTTGAGGTTGTTTTAAGAAGGAGGAGATAATGCTGAAACCATTTATGATTCTTTTGTTTGTTACACTCGCCGGATGCGCAACTCTTGGCTCGAGGATGAATAAAGTAAGCCTCGGGATGACTAAAGCGGAGGTAATAGACGTACTGGGAACGCCAAACTCCACTAAGGCATTCAGCCCTCGAGAAATACTTGTCTACGATGATGTGGAAGTCGCATTCCGATTGGATGGGCCAAAGCGCACCGAATATTGGGTCGCCCTTCAAGACGGCAGGGTCTACTTCTATGGTAAGGCAGGAGACTTTGGGAGCGCGCAGCCCCCAACTCAACGCGTGATTCTCGATCAGACAGTTAGGTCAAATTGAAATGAGTCTCGTAGTGGCTCTTGCCGTTTCCATGGCATACGTGGCTCGGGACATTGGTGGGAGTGGTGGCGTGGTAAATTCCGTAAACTCAGTAGGTCGGCTTAATGAAGCCACCGAAGCGCGAACCAACCCCTCGCCGAAGGCACTGCGCCTCCACAATCGTGTACGAAGGACAGCCTGATAAGGACGCGCAAACAAAACTAATTTACTTTATCAAAAGGACTAGGTGGGCAGTGAAGCTTTAGTTCGTCACCAATAGAACCGATATTTCCTTTATGCAAGCGAGGACAAAATGCTCGAAAAACTTCTTCAGATCCTTCAATACACTTTAGTCCTAGTTATCGTCACCATTCTCTACAACGCCTGCAGCAGCAATTCTGCTTCGGGCGGGGGCGGTGGTGGCACCACATCGGGATCGAACGGGTTCTCGGTAACGGACGGGAATGGAGTGGCGTTGGGACTACTCGTAAATTCCGAGGCCAGTCCCCAAGCCGGTAGTGGAGTGCGAATCTGGAATGCGACGGAAGGAGTGTTCGCGGCCTATATAGGCCCGGGTGGCGGCGGCGACCAGCACATGTATTTGCCGACGGCTATGGTTGTGCAGTTTGCCGGAGCAAATTGTACAGGCCAAGCCTATATAGATAGTGTGTATGGAGTCCGCATCGTGAATGAGATAATTGCTCAGGGTGCAAACTATTATAAAGTCACGAATTCGGCAGTGGTCGCGGGAACAGTTGCACAATCTAACTTTACAAACGGTTCCTGTGGCGCTGGCAACCCAGGTTCAACTTGGCTTCTTCCGGTAACTGCCACGACTACATCGTTGCCGCTGACCATTGTGCCGCCTCTCCAATTCACAGCTAACTGAGAATATTTCCCAGCGCGCAGGCTCTCTGCGCACTGGGGCTTGCACTTGGGCTTTGTGCCTATGCCATCAGGAGCGAGAGTAAGTGCGAGTCAATCGCGCACCGATAAAAATGAAAATGGAAGATCGACTCACCCCCTCCCCCCGGTAGCCCACCCTGGGCTCTTCAGTTGAGCCTTGATATATTTGGCCTTCCCGAATATCTGCAAATTTTCACCTGACGCAGCTTGGCGTTTATGTGTGTCCTGCGACTGACCCCAGCCGAAACACCGAGGAATAATGACCCCCCGTCGGTTGGTTGAATGGGTAGGATGGGTTGAATGGTGGCATGGGCGCTTTCATCCCAAGTTTGAATCTACGTATTGCTTCACGAGCCGTCTTGTCAAATCATGAAGCTCACTGCACACAATTGGTGGGGGTGACCACAGTGGAAGATGAATTGCATGAGCTTTTGCTGGAAGCAAAGAGATATTTGGTTCAGTCAAAGAAACCTAGGGTGGCAAAGTATCGTGAGGCGCTGAAGATACTCGGCATTTTGCCGTCCGGAAAGTCGAGTCTCACCAATGGCGACAAGCGAACAATTCGGCAAATGATCTACATCGCCAAGAGTGCACGACGTAATGAGAAGGTTGAGCTAAATTTCTCCTCGATGATTGTCTCTAGAGGCTTGCATCTAGTGGATCACTGGGAACAAAAGAATGAATCTCTTGTCTCTAAAACACCCGGTCCAGTAAAGCGCGGTGAGATTATCCGGGTTATTAGTATTCTATTTGGAATTACGCCCGAAGCAGTTAAGCGCTTCGCTTTTCCAGCCACGCTTGGAGACGTAATGCCGAAACCGCGGCGAAAAGATTCCTAAATTTCCAACTAGTTAAACAGCAATAGGTTACCTCTCGGCCAACAAAGAGTGTCGTTTGGTTCCCCTTATGCCCCTTCCTCAGCGGCGATCAACCCGACTATCCTTGGACCACAAAGAGGCAGAAGGGAGTTTCATGAACATACTTCGTGCAAAGAAAGTTCAAGAGAGAACGGGATTGAGTCGCGCAACGATTCGGCGGCTTGAACAAAAGGGGGAGTTTCCTAAGCGCGTCGCCGTGACTAGTCGACTAATCGGTTGGCTCGAGTCGGAAATTATTGAGTGGTTAAATGCTCGCTCTCGCAAAATATCATGAATAAACAAAACTTGCTCAAGCTGAGCGAGTAAAAAACAAGGAGGAAGTAATGGAAACTGAATATTTAGCTGGAGGTTCTGAGCTTAAGGCAATGGAAATGGTACTTCAATTTCTCAAGGAGAATACCTTAGACGTAAAATGGCCTCGGACCGATAGGCTTCCAGAAATGAAAATCAGGTTAAAACTTATGGAGGCGAATTTTCCTCCTCGGCTTATAGGCCGAGTACTCAGGCAAGTCTCCGCCGGGGGCTGCGGCGTTCATAAATTTCGCCATCCACATGGAGAATGCGACTACTGGATAAGTCCTGAGAAAGAGTTCCACGAGGCCCTTGAGCGGATAAGAAAACTTCTCGGCAAGTAAGGTTTGGAAAAGCAACGCCGGTCTGACCTCGACAGTCATCCGGCGCAGACAAAAGAAAGGCACTAACTATGGCTCAAGATACCAGTCACACCTCATGCCCGCAAGTTGGGACCGGCCAGGTGAACGAAGTGATTGAAGTGAACGAACCAGAAAAGGACAGTCCCACTCCACCAAAGGCGTTCACAGCTATTCCCTTTTCAGCTTTAAGGGATGGCTCCGCGTTCGATCAGGTATTCACGGAAGAGGGTAAGCCGTATTGGATCAAATATTCCCCGGGGGGAGCGCAATGTATTTTGGATGAGAATGAGGCTGGAATACCAATAACTCTTCAATCCCCGGAAGATGTTACGCTTGCGAGTGGTGTTGGCAGTTTGCAAAGTCCTGAGGATCTTCTAGGGAGAATCACCGGGATGCTAAAAAGGGTGCATCAATTTTCGTCGGACAACGAGGCGATTTTTCTGGCCCTCTACAGTCTGGGCACATGGACTTATGACCTTTTTCCTCACGTTGGTTATGCTGCCATCTCCGGCAATCCCGGTAGCAATAAGTCGGGCCTTCTCTTTGCCGTTGAGCAACTTGTGCTTGGGGGCCTCAAAGTGTCTGGCTCTGCAACGGATGCCGTTATCTTCCGGAGGCTTGATCAGATTCGAGGAACCTTCATTCAAGATGAGTCCCAGCAGGAAGCCAATAGCAGTAGTTCACGGCTCCATAAGATACTGGCTGAGGGTAACACCTTCAATGGCCGTGTTGAAATAGCGGTACCCGTCAAGAACGATGATTATAAGGCCAAAAAATATCATGCCTTCGGGCCAAAAATTTTTGCATGCCGCGAGGTCCATGATGATGAGGCAATACTCTCGCGTACGACGGAATTAAATCTTCCTGTTCTTGCTGAGGCGCCGTGCCTAGAGGACTACTCACAAGAGAAGTGGCGGTCAGATGCCGTCAAACTGAGGAATGACCTGCTCCTCTACCGCCAGCGCAAACGCCTCGGGGAGCTACGGATGCCTGCGATTGACTATGAATCTCACCTAGGAAGTCTGAAGCTCACGGGCCGCGAGCGACAAGTTTACTTGTGGCTCTTTGGCACTGCCCCCACCGTAGAGTCACTTCGTTCACTTTGTTCACTTATCTCCCAGCAGCGCGAAAAGTTGACAGAGGACCGGATGCACCTGCCGGAGACTCAGATTCTCTTGGTTTGTCTGGAATTTGGCGCGCCAGTGCCGTTCTCGAGGATTGCTCAAGCGGCTTCTAGGCAGGGAAATTTGGTGACGCCAAGAATCGTGGGGAAGGTGCTGAGAAGAAACCATCTCACCGTCAGCCGAAGGAATGCGGGTCCGGTGCTTACTGCTTCGCGGGCACAAATTCGCCAGGCGTTAGCTCGTTTGGGCATCTCATTGCCGCCAGAGGGAGGTTCATAGTGGAACACACCTCCTGCATCGCTTCGCGACTCGTCCGCACCGGCTCCTCCGGAGCCTCCTCATGAAAGATGCATTTCTCGCGTAACCTGGTCTGACGTGGACTTGGCGAAACGGGTTTTGCGGTTAAAATCGATGAAGGGCAAAAAGGCTGAGATGAAGGAAATTTGTTTTCCCATTTACGACAGTCTTTTTTCTGTCTTAGTTGCAGAGAGAAACAAGCGTCCATTTGATGGTCCATACGATGCAGTATTCAGGAATGAGGCCGGTGATCCAATCACTAACACTTGGATCTCTAAATCAGCTGTGCGACTGATTCGACGATGCAAGCTTAAGGGGGTTTGTCTTTACGGTCTTCGACATGCAATGGCCACTGATTTAACCGAAGCGGGGATCTCGCTTGAGCTGACAAGAAAGATTATGGGCCATGCAAGTGCTGCGACGACTAGCCACTACACTCACGCCGTGGGTATTCAATCGCTCTGCCGCGCAGTCGAGCAAGTTCGGAGTCAAAGCGTGAATGACCTGCCACCTAATGCCACCAAAAGAGAGGAGGGTGCGTCCTAAATTGCCACCAAGTTTTTAGTCAGCAATCATCAAGTACTGAAATGTAATAAAGTTTTTGTCTTCAGAATTGGTACGAACGATAGGGATTGAACCTACGACCCCGTCCGTGTGAAGGACGTGCTCTACCACTGAGCTACGTTCGTACATCCGAGAAAGATCATTTTTTAGAGGGTCCTCGAGTGAATGACAAGTGTTTTTGGCGCAACGCATACGAAAAAGGAACCTGGTACCTAGAGCCACTCGTAATTGAAGCTGACGCTTAGCCTGGGCTGTTTGGCTCGGTGTGGGGGGACTTCGTGGCGCATCCAACTTTCGAATAGCAGGAATTGGCCGGGTTTGGCGTCGATCAGCAGGTAATTTTGCTGGTTGGCTGGGGCTGTGCGTTTGCGAGGAGGGGCGGCCATGAGTTGGCTCATACGCGGATCTTCGATCTTCAAAGGACTTGAACCTTTGGGCACATCTACGTAATAAACTCCGCTTAAGACGCTGGACGGATGCACATGCAAAGTGTGGTAAGTCCCTTGAGCCATCAAGTTGACCCAGCAGGTGGTCATTTGCACTCGGCGGCCCATAAGATTCCAGTTTAATTTTTTTATAAAACGCTGAACATGCGGCGCCAATCGTTCTTCCAGCTCGGCGAAATTGGGCGAGGTCTGATGTAAGTTGCACATTGAAGAGTAGCTGGAATAGCCACCCACATAGTGAGTTTCGCTCCACTGGCGGCCGTAGTCGTCCATGTCCCGCAATGCTGCGATTTCGCGCGCCAACTCTCTGTTGAATTTGCGGGGATTGGCAAACTGGCTACGATAAAGATAACTGGGAAAAAGTACGTCTATGGACATGGTAGGCCTATGTAACTGCTTGGCGAGAGGTCTCGCAAGCCAAATTCGTTTGTGGCGCGCAGAAAAATTCGCGGACGTGAAGCAAGTCCTCAGGCACTTCGACTTCGGGATGATTGATGGCCAGACTGCTCGCCAACGTCTGAGCGCTCATGCCCCAGGCGCCGAACAGCTGTTCCCAAAATTCAGACATTTGTGGATGGCGTATTTGCGTGCGCCGTATTTCCGCGCTGAGCACGATAGCTTTTAAAAATTTCACTAAGTGCACCGGATGAGAGTTCATGTCGGACTTGAGATAGTCGAGATCTTTGACAAATGTCGAATCCTCTTCCCATTGTGCAAAAGCCGGAAGTGAAATCTGCAGGGCGCGGAAAAAGCGCACTTGGCCGCGATGAATTTCCGCATCGGCGAAAAATTTATGCGCGTGTTCTAAATCATGTAGCAAGAAGTCGCAGGCGTCGGCGTGGCGGCCGTGCGGGCGCAACTGATCGCACTCGCGGAGAGGAAGCGTGACATAGCGCCGGCCCAAGCACTGATAGGCCAGCATTTCGTTAGGAGTAGGAACGTCCAATAAAAGTGTGAGCGGATAGCGTCCCTCGATCCATCCGACCATTCCCTCGTGAGAATCCAGTGCCACGCCTCGAAAATAATAGGCGCGAAAAAGTTCTTCAACTGAATCAAGGGTCGCGAGCCGGTGCTCCTGCCTGAAGGTGAGATCAATTGCAGCCGCCTTCAATTCGGCAACGAGCTGGCCCGGACTGCCGCTGCTGAAATTCCGCCTTGGACTGGACAGCCAGCGTGCCGGCCAACGACGGGCGAGATGAGCGAGAATATAGCGAGCGCATAAATCGGCGGATTGCACCTGCCTATATTTCCTTCCAAAATTACGAAGTCAACCGAGCATTCAATGCAAAAACGAATGTTTATTTCGTCGATAAGAATATATTCAAATTGCTGAAATTATAAGAGAAACCGAAGTGAGACCAAGCTGAGCCGGGGTGGAACCAATCTTGCTAATGTAAAGTGCACTAGAGGACAACGACCGGGGGGCTGTTGGCTTCGCACTCAAGAAGTACGGAGACATCGATCATTCGTGGGAACTGGGGTTTGGGGACACGATTGATTGAGGCCGAGAGATGGTAAACGGGCGCGAGCGGAACGCAAAGGAAAGGCGAAAGCATTCCAATGCGATCCGCTCGGCGGCCGCGGTTTTCTCGGCGCCGGAACCGGAATAAGTGTGATCGCCTGAAATGGGTGCGCCCAAATGCGCCATCTGCGCGCGAATTTGATGAGTCTTTCCCGTGAGCAATTTAATTTCGTGCCAATAATCATCAGCGAGTTGTTCGCTGTGCAGAACCTCCAGCTCGCAACGCCACCAATTTGGATTTTCTTCGCTTTGCACGTGACGTGGGACGCGACCCAACGGATCCATATAATGAACATGGCGACCGAGCGGAACTGACCGTGGATTGATTGAGCGATAAATCTTTTCAACCCGGCGCAAACTAAAGGCGCGATTCAAACTCTTCTGCGCGGCGGGTGTCTTGGCAAAGAGTAGAAGTCCCTGGGTGGGAACATCCAAGCGATGAGTGGTGTAAATGGGAATTCCCAATTCGACTTCGAGTTGAACCTTGGCGTTTTCTAAGAAATTGTCCAAGGTCGGATGAGTGGGCAGTCCCGATGGCTTATCCAGCACCAAAAATTCGGGCTCTTCACAGACGATGCGTGCGCGTAGATTGTCGTGGCCCGTGAAACTTTTGCGTCGCGTGTGCACGCGCAGAACTTCTCCTGGCCGGACTTCCACATCTTGTCGCTGCCGTAAACCATTCACGTAGATACAGCCGTACTCGAGCCATTCGGATATTTTCGCGGTGTTGACGGTCAGGGGCGAGTAGTCCGCCGATCCCAAAAATTCGCTTAAGCGCGCGTTTTCCGCAACCCGAAAAAAGCAAACTCCGGTTTCAGGTTTTATATCTCTCATCGCGATTGGCTGTAGCTGACGCTCTGGCCGCGGGTTTCCTCAATGTGGACCTGCAAGGCCGTCCAGCGCGGAAGAGCGCTCAATGCGTCCGCCATTTTTTCCCAAGCATAGCGCGCTAACTCTTCGCTAGTAATATTGGTGAGCGGCAGTAGCAAAGTGTCGCCCATGGGAAAACTGTAGCGGCGATCCATGAATTGCACTTCAAGGGAGTTGCCACTTTCTTTCACCTGCAAATAGGGCGAGCGAGTGGGAATCAAAATACGTTCGTCCAACTCATCACAAAAGGCGCGGATTAAAGGTTTGGCCGTATTGAAATCGAAAGCAAAGCCCAGTTTCGGATCTACATCTTTCACCGAAATATCCACACGCAGCTGGTAATTGTGACCGTGCAAGCGCTCGGCTTTCTCGGCCGACAAAATGGTGAAATGGGAGCAGGAAAATTTGAAGGGCTCCTTGGCCAAGTGAATGGTGTACATTATCTACGGCTCACCAGGCTCATAAATTCGCCACGCGTGCGGGCGTCTTCGCGGAAGGCGCCGCGCAGATCGCTGGTCACGGTTTCACTGGTGGCATCTTCCACCCCGCGCTGAACCACGCAATAGTGTTTGGCGGCTAGACTGACACCTACGTCTTCGGTGTCGAGCACTTGGCAGAGACAGTCGGCGATTTGTTTAGTCAGGCGCTCCTGAACCTGCGGGCGGCGTGAGAAAAAGCGGGCGATGCGATTGATCTTGGACAATCCGATCACGCGATTTTTGGGAATGTAGGAAATGGTGGCGCGCCCGTCGATGGTGACGAAATGATGTTCGCAAACCGAAATGATAGAAATATCGCGCACCGTGACCATTTCGTTATAACCCAATTTATTTTCAATGCTGGTCAATGCGGGAAAGTTACTTGCATCCAGGCCCGAAAAAACTTCTTGCACATACATCTTGGCCACGCGCATGGGCGTTTGTTCCAAGCTGTCATCGCTGAGGTCCAAACCGAGTGTCAGCATGATCTCGCGAAAATTGTGAGCGATCTTGTTGATCTTTTCTTCGCTGGACAGACCGTTTTGCACCATGGGAGTGGGGCGGACGTGGGACAAGATTTCCAGTACCAAGGGATCAACGGCAGTTTTGCGACTCATTTGAATTCCTCTCTCTCGAGCACGGAAGATAGCAAAGACAACCCGATAATTGCAATTCCCAAGAGGCCGGTGAGGGCCTCTGGAAGCTCTATAAAGGCGCTGGCCAACAGAACCGCGGCCAAAGCGCCGACGGCGTAAAAGGCTCCATGTTCCAGATAGCGAAAACGTTCCAGGGTGCGCCTTTCGACCAGGAACAGGGTGAAGCTGCGCACATAGAGGGCGCCTATGCCCAGGCCAATCACAATGATCGGCAGTTGGTGAGTGATGGCAAAGGCGCCGATCACTCCGTCCATGCTGAATGAGGCGTCTAGCGCTTCCAAGTAAACAAACATAAACGCGCCAGTGGTTGCCGCACCGGTCTGGGCCGATCTAGGCAGCTGCATTAGATTCATGGTGAATTCCAGAAGCATGTAGAGAGCGAGGCCACAGGCGGCGGCCAACAGAAACGGCACCTGTTTCTCTTTAAGGAAGATGGAAAACAAAATCAGTAGAGATAATCCGACCACATACTTGGCGAAGTGAATGCGCCCCAGAGTCGCTAGCGGTTGTTCAATTCCGCTCAACCAGTGCTCTTGTTTCGTGCCGTCGAGAAAAAACCGCAGAGTTACGAACAGCAGAAAACTGGCGCCGAACCCTGAGAAGCTGATCTTGGCCGAGTGCACCAGCGCAGTGTACTCCTCCGGCCGGGTGATGGCCATGGATAAGGCCGCCCAGGGACTGATGAAGGTCAATCCACTCACTACGAGCAGTGGAAAAATCAGACGCATGCCGAATACGGCAATCACAATCCCCCAAGTCAGAAAGCGTTGGCGCCATTTGTCGTCCATGTGGCGTAAAACCGTGGCATTGACGATGGCATTGTCCAGCGACAGTGAAAATTCAAGCAGCCCCAGGGCAAATGTGATCAGTCCCATTTCGAGTGCGGCGGGCATGCTGCGGGCGGTATAGTAGCTGAAGGCCGCGCCTGCTAAAACGCCGGCGAGAGAGAGTAAAATTGAACTTCGAAAGTGCCGCACTATTTCCTCATGACCAGTATTTCGCCAGCAGAAAGACTGAACTTAAAGCCCTCTTCCACCAAGGTAATCCGGCCCATTCCTGAGTGTCAAAAGGACGTGAAGTCCCTTGGTCGGCAATATAGTTCTGCAGAATTTTGTGCCGATTTTCCGGATGTGTGATGACCACATCCATTTCCAAATCATGTAGAAAGCTGCGATGGTTGAGATTGGTGGAGCCAATACACATCCATTCGTCAGCGATAAATAACTTTTGGTGGGAAAAAAGTGGCGAGTAAACGAAAACCTTCACCCCCTTCTTAGCCAGCGAGGCGAGCAGCGGCAAACTCAGCCATTTCATGAACCACACATCGTTTTTCAGCGGCACGGTCAAGCGCACATCCACGCCGCGTTTGGCCTGGCGGCCGAGCGTGCGCAAAATTTTCCCCACTGGGACAAAATAGGGAGTGGCCAACCAAATTCGCTGTTTGGCTTTGCGCAGGCGTGACACCTGCTCCAAGCGCGTGCGTCGTTTGTGCAGGAACGAGTCGTTGAGCAACAGCAAGTGCGCGCGGCGGCTCGGCCAATTGAGTGCGGTCCATCCGCGGTAGGCTCGCTGAAATGCGCGTTTGGCGAGTTTTACCTCAGGGCCGCTGACCCGCACGCCCATGTCTTTCCACACCTGCGGACCTTGAACTTCCTTAAGATGCACATCGCTGATATTGAAACTTCCCACCCACAGATCCACATGGTCGATTAGGCAGGACTTACGATGATTTCCGCGATTCACTTTGCGCCATCGCACATAAAGGCGAAAAAAAATGTTGCGCGTTTCACCCGGCAGCCGGCCCAGCCGCCACGGGGCCGCCCGGAATACGCGCAGGCGCACGCCGGCCTCACTCAACCGTGGCCAATAATCCCAAACGAATCCCGGCGAACCCCAGCCGTCCACGATCAAACGCACGCGCACTCCGCGCTGAGTGGCATCGATTAGGGCGTCGATCATCCGGTCGCCGAGCACGCCCTTTTCAAAAATGTAAGACTCGAGTTCAATGGACAAACGGGCTTCGCGAATGGCGTGCAGAAGTGCCGCGAAATATTCGTCGCCTGTAGTGTAGAGAGTCTCACTAGTCCATATCCGCATGCCGCTATATTACACTAAAAGTGTGACCTCGTCCTTTGGGGGCTGAGCTCACCCTTTTCAGATCACCTTGAGCTGCGGATAGAGTTCCATAAATTGTTGATATCCATTGAGGATCTCTTTGAGGCGATGACCCTCTTCATCGAGAGTTTTGCGGTCGAAGAAAATGCAGTGCATGACGTCTTCGCCCATTTGGCCTTCCGGCTTGGCTTTTATCACGGCCATCATGGGAATTGGGAAGGCGGGCGGTTGCGTTCGAAAAGTTACGATAAAGGGCTTGGACACCGAACCGGATACGTGATGGGACAGCTTCTCGTCGAACTGGGCGGCACTTTCCTGCACCAGCAAGTTGTTTATCGGTTTGCCAATCAATTCGGGAGCGCTCCGATAGCCCAGAGCTTGGTAGAGTTTGGGGTTGATGTGCTCCACCAATTTACTGCGGCAATTGACACGGACGTAGCCTGCATGTCCGCCATCGACAAAGTGCTGGAAGAGCAGCGACCAGTTGTCATCTCCTGAATTGGTCGGCGGCTCTGCCGTCATAGGTTCGGGCTCACTGTAGCCGGAAAGCATGTCGAGGCAAGCGTCCAAATTGAACGGACGGCTCACTCTGTCCAAGCTATAAAACTTCACCAGTTTAATTAACGTGTCCAAGCGCAGGTTGATTTTTCCACCTTCAATATTTTGGTAATGGCGATAATCAATACGCATATTTTGCGCGGCCGTGACTTGGGAAAGGCCCATCTGTTTGCGGGTGGTCTTCAGCTGTCTGCCAAATTCCTTTAGGAAGGATTCCATTTCCATAATTTTGAGTCCCTTGTTTACACAAACGTGAACCAATATTTAGGCTAAAATACTAGAAAAATCAATAAGTTCTACGTCTTGATGAGTTTACTACCAGCGAAATTTTAACAATTCTATTGGGTTACAAAAAGGTGAGTTTGCGCACTGCTTTCGAAGTCTTAAATTATAGCAGAAGAAGCGCGCTCAAGGCGATCCCAGATCACCTCCCAGGCGACGCTTCTTGTGTCTTGGGTGCGCTTCACCCACAGAATTTGCGCTGGCGTTCGGGACAGCTGGCGCATCTGTGAGTAGAGTTGGCGTGCGCTTTCTTGCGGAGTTGGCATGAGTCGCAGTTCGCTTGCGCCGCTGAGCTTTCGTCCTAACTTTTTTTCCACCTGCTGTTGAATGTGCGCCGACCATTCTTTGTCTTCGAGAATAATCAGCGGCGATTCCGGTTGGTAATGTTCCTTTAAGTGGCCAGGTGAATGCACGGAATGTCGGCGCACGATCGAAAAATCGATCTGAACCTTCGTCAAAAATTCTTCCAGCTCGGCGCGGGACAATCCACCCGGGCGGAGAATCTGAATTTCCCAGCGCGTACCGACTTTTTCTGCGCTGAGCACCGTGCTTTCCACTCCCACTTGGCAGGGGCCGCCGTCCACTACCGGTACTTGCTCGTGGAATTCATCGCGCACATGTTGGGCGGTGGTGGGGCTGGTGCGGCCGAAGCGATTGGCGGAGGGAGCAGCCAAGGGCACGCCCAAGCCGCGCAAGACCTCTTGAAAGAGGGGATGACGGGGCGAGCGTAAGGCCACGGTTTCAAGCCCGGCGCTGATCGTGGTGGAGACCTCCGGTCGCTTTTTCGCCACTAAAGTGAGCGGTCCCGGCCAGAATTTCTCGGCGAGCTTTTGATAGAGTTCGGGCCACTCCGCGCACAACCGGCTCGCCTGCCCTGGATTTTCCACATGCACGATCAGAGGATCAAACGATGGCCGCTCTTTGGTGAGAAAAACTTGCTTCAACGCCGCTTCGGAATCGATGCGGGCGCTGAGACCGTAAACAGTTTCAGTAGGCAGAGCCACGATGCCCCCTTCGCGCAAAATATCGATGGCCGCGGGCACACTGAGTCGCATCATTAAAATGGCCGCTGTTCAGTATTCTTACGGAAATTTTCTAGATAGGGGTGAAACCAGGCATAGGTTTTAAGAGGGCTGCCAGCCGTGAGGTTTTGTCCGTGAGCAAGAAAGGCGTGAAGGGCTTCCACTTCCGCCAACTCCACTTGCACAAACCCTTCCTGGTTATGAGCCGGCAAGAACTGAGAGAAGTTTTTAGTTTGTGAGAAATAAGTTTGGCTGAGGATCTTGCATTTGCGTTCATAGGCTTTGCGCGGAAGACGAAAGGATTTCTCCGCAAAACAATTGTAAGCCATGCTCCACACCGGAATTCGCCGCGGCTTAAAAAGCCGATGCACCGCCAAACTTACATCTTGGTGGTGCGGATGGCCATATTCTCCCAAAATTCCGTGAGTGAAGATCTCAGCACCGGACTCCTGGCTGAGGCGCTCGACCAAGGCGTTCACGTCCAGGCGCGTGTTGTAGCGATCGGGGAAATCCCACATCGCCATGTCCTTCACCTTGAGATCCTTGCAGGCATTCAAAAATTCCTGCCGGCGCATTTCGCCCTGGTTGTCGGCATTGCCGTCGGTCACGCACACGACCTTCCACGGCCTGCGGCGATAGACCTGAAGCAAGCCGCCGCAGAAAATGGTTTCGTCGTCAGGGTGGGCAACGACCAATAAATTATGCTTTTTGGGAGGAGTCTTCACTCTCTCTTGTTACCTGACCGGAGAGTATCGTTCAAGGTCGGGGACGGCGCGCTGGACAGGGGGCTAGACCAGGGTGTGGGCGAGTGGGAACTGGGTTAGAATATGTTAAGCATGTTTGATCTTCTTTTGCTCCTCCTGTTGCACGCCAATCGCTCCCAGGCCTGTGAAGCCGCTCATCTCAAGTTTGAGGGCACCAGCTTTGAACGCCCTGAAATTCAGATCGATAAGCAGCGCATTTACTTCTTTCGTGGAGAAAAGACTCAGGTCGAAGTGATGCACGCAGCGAAAGGTGAGCAGTGGTGCTACCTCAGCCCTCGCAAAGCTCCGCAAAAACCCGTGAGCGGCTGTATCGGCGCAAAGCCCAAGCGAACTTTGATCTTACGCGACTCCAGTCGCAGAGCCGTGGCGAAATTAAAAGTCTTGGGCGATTCGCTCTACGCCAGCCTGCTGGAAGTGGATGGCAAGGCCAGTGGTAAACGCATTCAATTTACTCAAGTGAAGGAAGAGGGCGAACGGGTCCTCGAAGTGCACGGCTGGAACTGCCCCAATCCAAAGTTTCTCTCCTGCTTAGGAGCCGAACTGAAGACACTGCCCAATTACGTACCAGTCAATGAGGTCACGGTTCGCGAACCGGTGGATTTGGCCAACAGTTTGGGACATTACCGCGCCAGTTGCAGTGGTGTGAGTGAAGCAAACGTGAAATAAAAAGGCTCCGTTTCCAGAGCCTTTTATCAAATTACATACCGCAAATGAGAATAGGTGATCTTACATGCGATTGCCGCCGCGGAAACCGCGGGGACCGCCGCCTCCACCACCACCACGAGGACCACCACGTCCACCACCGCCGCCGCCTTCGCGCGGAGCTTGCGGGCGAGCTTCCGAGACCGTCAAATTGCGGCCACCCATAGGCGTACCATTGAGTTTTTCGATTGCGGCGTTGGCATCCTCATCGGAAGCCATTTCGACGAAACCGAAGCCCTTGCTGCGACCCGTGTCGCGATCCGTGATCACGCGAGCGGATTCCACTTTTCCACAAGCGGAAAATTGGCTTTCCAAGCCAGCGTCATCGATCGAGTAGGGTAGGTTGCCTACGTAGAGTTTCTTTCCCATAACTTGCTCTCCTCTAACAATTCTTTGGCCGAACTTACAAGCCACTGAGAAAGACTGAAAGGCACCATGCGCTTCGTTTCCGTGACTGAATCGGGACCAAAAACTACAATTAGTTTAATGCATAGAGCGACTTTACGACAAGTAGAATGCGCATGGGCAGAGGCTCCTACGTCGGGTGATGTTTTAGAAAACGTAAACTCGTGGAAAGTCTATTCGTCCTCAGTGCGGCGAATAATACTGCGTTGGTTCTGCTTCAGAATCTTCTTTCGCATACGAATGTTTTTAGGTGTGACTTCAATCCATTCGTCCTGCTCGATCCATTCAATACAGCGTTCCAAA
>Ga0206795_1019_pt2 | contig 30672 bp, 22 predicted proteins | sample Alteio_BWOrgCont_71_FD_152872 | JGI IMG/M metagenome (GOLD analysis project Ga0206795, IMG submission 152872) | Enriched cells from forest soil in Barre Woods Harvard Forest LTER site, Petersham, Massachusetts, United States -... | ecosystem: Environmental > Terrestrial > Soil > Temperate forest >... | reverse complement strand
TTCGATTCCTTCTCACGCCGACCGGTCGCAAGCCGTGGGCTTCGCCCTGGCCATGGGAAAGATGGTGCTCTCCGGGAACATCGAAGAAGTGGTTGCCACGATCGAGGGCAATATTCGACATACCGGCGCGGCACTGGACTCGCTGTAGGCCGATGTTCGGAGATGGCTGAGGCCGCCTTTGCCGAGGCAATCTTCATCGGGCTGCAATTTACCGTCGGCTTGCCGCACGCCCAGGCAGGAGTGTGGCAAGCCGCGGCGGCTCGTATAGGTGACGAGTTTAGGCGAGCGTCACGCAATTAATGGGACTGAGGTTTACGATGCGGAACCTTATACGAAGTGTATGGCTCCTGTTAATGGTGCCCGGCCTGGCGTATGGCCAGACTGCCGCGCACCCAGCCGATTCTTCTATGAGCAGCTCAGATGTTGCGACTCAGCTGGACGCTCTCCGCCAAGCACTTTTGCAAACCCAGCAGCAAGTGGCGGCACAACAGCAAGAAATCCAAGTCCTGAAGGCGCAATTGAAAAGCGGTCAATCCGGCACTGCTGGTGCTGCACTGATACCCGCTGCCGAGGTGGTTCGGTCCAATCCGACGCCGCTCAACATAAATTCGTCTGGCCAGCAGACGCAGCAGGATGAAGAGCAAACTTCGGCAGGGTCCATCAAAGTCGGCGATGCTGTGCTGACCCCTGGAGGGTTCGTCGATTTCGAGAATATCTTTCGGACCACAAACACTCAGAGCAACATCGCCACCAATTTCGCCGGCATACCTTTCAGCAACACTGCTGCTGGACACGTCAGTGAATTGCGGACCACGGCACAGTTCTCCCGATTGAACTTCAGGATCGAAGACAATTTTAGAGGTACCGACCTACTCGGCTACGTTGAGGGCGACTTCAGTGGCAACAGCGCTCCCGGCGTCTATCAAAGCGTGAACGGTCTTACCAACCGATTGCGACTCTACTTCGGGTACGCAAAGCGCGGGAATTGGGAGATTTTGGGCGGACAAACCTGGAGTTGGCTGACGCCCAACCGCGATGGTATTGGTCCGATACCCTCCGATTTGGCGGTTACGTACAACGAGGATCAGAACCTCGGCGTCGGAGTGCCTTATACGCGAGCGGCCGAATTCCGCATCGCTTACCACGTCAACGAACATTGGGCGATTGGGGCAGGCGTTGAAAATTCCAACCAATACATCGGCACCTATGTCGCGCTCCCAGCACAGTTCACTGCGGTTGGCTCGCAGTTCGATAATAATGCCAATGCGGGCGCGGCTAACCTCATGCCGGACATCATTGCCAAGACCACTTACGACACAAGACTCGCCGCCAGACACTTTCATGCGGAAGTCACGGGATTTTTTACAGGCGCCCAGGCCTCGGTGATACCCGATGGATCGACTGTGTTCCAGAAACACACCGCCTTCGGCGGCGGAGGCCAATTCGCGACGAACTACGAGTTGATACCTAATAGGCTCGTTCTCCTCGCGAATGTATTTTGGAGCGACGGTGGCGCTCACTACCTCGTGGGAACGGGACCGGAGCTCGTGGTTCGCCCTGACGCCGCAGGTACCGACGTCAACCTCTCCATGTTGCATGCCGGAGCGGGTTCTGCAGGTCTCGAGTGGAGAGCAAGCCAAAAGGAGGCGTTAGCCGTTTATTACGGCGCGGATTACTACGGGCGGAATTTCTTCCCCGACACGACAAACACGGCCCATCCGGGAACAATTATCGGCTATGGCGGTCCTGGATCGCCCAATACAAATAATCGCGCCATCCAGCAGGTCACGTTCGATTGGCTACTGACTTTTTGGAAGAACGAGAGATACGGAGCGCTGCAGTATTACACACAGTATTCCTATCTGACTCGCGCCCCCTGGTATGTGGCTCCGGGTCAGCCCAGGGATGCGCATCTCAGCATGGTCTACGCCGGCGTCCGTTACGTCTTGCCCTCGACTTCAGGCACCCTGCTGCGCGTGCCTTACCCCAATTGATATGAACAGCTCCACGGCGGGAGGTTGAGTGTGACCAAACCCATTCTGGTAGTAACCAGCCATTATCCGAAGGAAGTTGAAGACCGTATCGAGCGCGATTACAACGCCCGGCGAAATCCGAACCAGGTTCCTTTCAGTCGGCAGGAACTGCTTCACGCAGCCGAAGGAGCCGACGCCCTGCTCATCACGCTGGCAGATCAGTTGGACTCCGCGTTTTTCGAGAAAGTCTCGCCCACGGTAAAAATCATTGCCACATACTCGGTAGGTTTTGAGCATATCGATCTGGAAGCTGCCGCTCGCAGGAAAATCGCCGTCGCCTATACTCCGGGTGTCAACCACGAGGCAACCGCGGACATCGCGATGCTGCTTTTGCTGGGTGCTTCGCGTCGCGCTTACGAGGCCCAGGAACTGGTGCGAACAGGGGCGTGGAAGCCTCTGAGTCCCGACATGCTCTTGGGATGGCAAGTCGGTGGCAAGATCCTCGGCATTTTCGGAATGGGGCGCGTGGGGCAAGCCCTGGCGCGTCGAGCGCGCGGATTCGGAATGAAGGTTCACTATTGCAATCCTTCTAAGTTACCTGCGGAAATCGCAGGCGATGCCGTTTACCACCAGGATCCATTGGATCTACTTCGCGTGAGTCAGTTCTTGAGCCTCCATGCCCCTGAAACTCCTCAGACGAACCATTTCTTGAACTCCAAAGCAATAAGCCTTCTGCCCGCGGGGGCCATCGTAGTGAATTCCGCTCGCGGCGGATTGGTAGTCGACGATGACCTCATCGCTGCCCTAAAGAGCGGGCGGATCGCTGCTGCCGGACTCGACGTATTTGACGGCGAGCCAAAACTCAACCCAGAATATGTTTCGCTGAAAAATACATTTCTATTGCCGCATATAGGCAGCGCCACGATCGAAACCCGGACGGCGATGGGCATGCTCGCCCTTGATAATGTGGACGCGGTTCTGAATGGGATGCCTGCGCCAACTCTCGTCCCGCCCTTGTCTTAGGTCGGAGTTTTGCAGACGTGGCCCCCAGCGATTCGGTCGGGCTCAGTCGCCTAGCCGATCCGGGTCCGAATGGCCAGCGTGTCCCATCCGCTGCCGGGATTGCCGACGGGATATTCTCCATTTCTTGCCGCCAGGGGCCGCCTGCTGTGTGACAATTTGCAGACTTTGGCGCCGCAACGAGACATGTGCGCCGGCGAGGTGAGGAATGGGCGTTAGGGTAAGAACGCTTGTCCTAGTTCGAATTGCTGCTGCCTTTTTCTTCTTTGTTGCAGTGCCCTATCGAGTCAGCCTGGCTCAGTCCAACACCAGCCCCCCAGCTGCAAGCCCAGCCCAAGGCCCCCCGCTTACACTGAAAGATGCCGTGCAATTGGCCTTGAAACAGAATCCCGAGGTTTTGATTGCCAGGTTACTGTCGCTCGAAAGCAGCCGCAATCGGCAGATTGCACGGTCGGCTCTATTGCCTCAGGCAAGCGTTGCTGCGAATGGGGCGATAGTGCAGTACAACATTGAATCCATCGAGAAGGCGCCTAAGCGCGGGGCGGCTGGACCCTTTCAATATATTGAAGCGGGCCCTTCCTTTTCGCAATCGCTCCTCGACCTTCCACTTATCCGAAACTACCAGGTGGCTCGCGAGGGCGTTCGTCAAACGCTCGCGCAAGAGAGCGTCACTCATGAGGATGTGATCTCCGCGGTAGTAACTCAGTACCTTAATGTGCTCCGCGCCTTTGCGTTCTACGATGCCGCCAAATCGCGTGTCGCTCTTGCACAGCGGCTCTACGATCAAGCCGTGAATCTCCAAAAGACGGGTATCGGGCTGAATATCGACACCACTCGTGCACAGGTGGAGTTGCAGAATGAAAAACAAAACCTGATCGACGCGGAGACTTCGACGCACACTACCATTTACGTTCTGGCTGAGTTGCTCGATCTTCCGCGCGACCAGGAACCCGTCGTGGCGGACAAGCTCCAGTTTTTCGATGTGCCGGAAGTTGACAGGACGGCGGCTATTACCAGCGCGCTGGCCAGTCGCCCCGAGATTCGCGCGCAGGCCTCGGAGGAACGCATTGCCAGTCTGGAACGCAAGTCGGCGAGCGAGCAGCGCCTGCCGGAGATCGATTTCAGCGGATTCTGGTATTACCAGGGCGCGAACTTCAACAACGGTATCCCCGCCTACCTCTACCAGATAAGCTTTTCTGTTCCGCTCTTCACCGGCGGCCGAATCCGGGCGCAGGTCGCGGAGGCCGATCTCGAGCAACAGCGAATTGCCCAGAACCGGCGAGCGTTAGAAGCGCAGATCATTCGTGAAGTGAAGTCGGCCATCGACGAGATGAACGCAGCGCGCCAAGCGGTTGACGTGGCAAACCTGGGGCTTCAGTTAGCCAACGATGAGGTGGCGCAGGCGGGGCGCCGCTTCGCGGCCGGCGTCACGACCAACGTCGAGGTCATTACAGCCCAGGATGCCCTGGCGCGTGCAAATAACAATCAAATCGACGCTCTCTACCGCTTTAACGAGTCCCGAGTGAATCTTGCTCAAGCGATGGGTGATGTGGAAAATACCTATGCCCAGTGAAGATAGATGTGAAGGCAGATCCCACGCATGAGCACTCCCATTACACCCACTACTCCGGCAGCGCCGCCTGATCCGCCGCCGGTACCACCGCGACCCGCCGAGGAACCACTTTCCTTTACGGCATCAGCCGGTAAAGCGCTTCGTGGTCTTCCGCGATGGGCGAAGTTCACTCTAATTGGACCGCTCGTTCTTGTCCTAATCGGCTTTTATGTCTGGATGGGACATGTCGAGACGGACGACGCGCAAGTGGACGCCCACATCACCGCTGTGGCATCGCAGGTTTCCGGCTACGTTGTGGCACTGACGATCGACGACAACATTCCCGTCAAGGAAGGAGACGTGCTGGTGCAGATCGATCCCCGGGAATATAAAGCGCAGGTCGATCAGGCCAAGGCTGCGCTCGACCTCGCGGAAGCGGAGGCGCAATCAGCCCAACTTTCGATCGGGTTAACGCGCGGAACCACCACACACAGCACGGGGAGCGCCGCGGCGCAGCAGCAATCCGACGCTGCGGACTATGCGAAGGCCCAAGCCCAGCTGCAACAAGCCGCGACTGCCAATCTGCTCCAGGCAAAAGCCCAGGTCGCCGCCCAAAACGCCACCAACGAACGCGCCCAAGCCGACCTCGAGCGCTACAAGCCGCTGCTGCAAACCGGCGATGTTTCCAAGTTTCAATTCGACGCCGTTGAAGCCACCGCGCGGGTCGCCCAAAACGATCTGGCGGCCGCCGAGCAGCAACTCGCAGCGGCACAGCAGGGAGTAGAGATCGCGCAAGCCAGCGCGAACTCATCGAAGGCGCAATTGGCGCGGTCGCAATCCCTTTTGCTGGAATCCAAGGCCCGCGAGCAACAAGTTCCCATCACGGAAGCGACATATAAGTCGGCGCAAGCGGCCGTCGAGCGCTCCAAAGCTCTGTTGGACCAGGCCGAACTCAACCTCGGTTACACCACGATCACGGCGCCGATTTCAGGGCAGGTCACGCAGAAGACCGTAAACCTTGGGCAATACGTCATCCCCGGCAATTTGCTCTTCACCCTCGTGCCTCTCGACCAGATTTACTCACCGCAAACTTCAAGGAAACTCAAATGGCGCACGTGTGCCCCGGGCAGAGCGCGAGGATTCATGTCGATACCTACGACCGCGATTTCGACGGTGTCGTGGACTCCATTGCCGGCGCGGCCGGCTCGCGCCAGGCGCTTCTGCCTCCGCAAAACGCTACCGGCAACTTCATCAAGGTGGTCCAGCGTATTCCGGTGAAAATTCTGGTAAAGCAGAGCGCCGACCCACGTCTCCAGCTGCGTCCGGGCATGAACGTGGAAGCTACTATTTACACTCGCTGAAATGACGGGAGTCCAATGAGTTTTCTTGCCGGCGGCATTCCACTCGAGGAATGGGAGTCGAAATACGGCGAGCGCGTCAGCCGGTCGATCGCCGGGCTCTCGGAGAATCGCAAGCTCCTAATCATGCTTAGCGTCGGCCTGGTCGCGGGAATCGAGGTTGCCAATCGTCTTTCAATCAACGTAATACTTCCGGATTTGCAAGGAAACGTCGCGGGCACTTCCGACGACGTCAGTTGGGTGCTCATCCTCTACAATCTCGGCTTTTTGTGCTCGATGGCTCTCAGCGCCTGGATGACGCGCGTTATGGGCGCCCGCCGTCACTTGCTGTCGAGCGTCGCCGTATATGCTGTGGGAGCGCTGGGTAGCTTTCTGAGCGAGCATAGCCTGACGCTCCTCCTCATTTCTCGCGTCATCATGGGGTTCGGGGGTGGAGCTTTTTTTGTGCGGAGCGTGATTCTTTCGCGCATGATGTTTCCTCCTGGCAAAAGCCGCGTCTTCGCCCTCACCTGCTTGTACGTCGAATTTACTTTCTTCGAGGTACTCTATCCCACCGCCATGGGATGGATTAGTGATTCGATACACTGGAACTACGCCTTCCTGCGCTCCTGATCTGGAAATACGTGCCCTGGGGATATCTCTACCTGCGCAGCGAGAAATCGTACGTCGATCTGTTGGGCGCGGGCCTATTGATCGCCGGGCTGTCGTCGTTGCAGATTGCTCTGAGCCGTGGTGAACGCGACGAATGGCTCGATTCGCGCTTTATCGTGATCACCCTGTCTGTGGCGCTCTTTTGTTTTATAGTTTTTCTCTGGTGGGACTGGAGGCCGGAGAATCCAGCCCCCGTGTTGCACTTGCGGATCATCTGGAAATACCTTCCGTTGCGCGCTTCGCTGATGGTGGTCATGGTCGTCGGAGCCTTTTTAGGCGCCGGTCTGTTTGTCCTCCCGCAATACCTGCGGCACGTGCAGGATTACAGCGCGACCCAGACGGGCGGGTTCGTATCGGTCTACACCGCCGGCCCGGGCGTCGGTTTGGTAGTTTTCTTGCGCCATTTCGTGCCGCGCTTCGGGGGAACCAAAGCAGTCATTTTCGGAGCGCTGCTGATGCTCGTGTGCTGCGTCAACTTCGTCTACATCTGGACGCCCACCACCCCGACATTGGTCTTGTTACCCTCAGTTTTCTTCCAGGGTTTTGCGCTGGGGCCCATGGTGCTGGGCGCCGCTGTAATGTCAACCGGCCAGGCAAGCATTTACGAGTTAAACGACATTTCCAACAGTTTCTTTTTTGTTCGGCAGCTAGGAAACACGTTTGGGGTCACGGCCGCAACCGTCCTGTTCGACTACCGCACAACCTTGCACTCCTCGCGCCTGGAGGATGTCGCCAACCGCCTGGACCCGACGCTTTAGTCGACACTCTCGCAATACTCGTCGATCATCGCGCGAAATGGGGCCGCAGGCAGCAATCCTGATCTCGGCGCCCTCCAGCTCTTCCAGTCGAACGTGATTACGCAGAGTCAGCTGCTCTCCTACATCAATATTTTCTTTGGGCTGGCCGTCCTGAGCGCTCTCATTCTGCTTCTTATCGCGCGTCCCAAGAGCACGCCAAGCGCGGCGTTGCATTTCCATCTATGGTAGTCGAGACATGGCTCTCAGAACTGTTGCCGCTATCTGGCCTCGGCGTGTTTTCGATCAGTAATATGGAAAGTCGTGAGGAGCGCCGTCGGGAATAGAGTCAGCCCGCCGCTGCAAGTACTCATCGTCTTTGCCCCCTACCAGCTTCTCGTGTACCCAACACTTATCGTCGTATACCAGGGAATCGTGACGATCTTGTTGAAAGTCGCTTGAATCCAAATCGAATTGTAATTATTGAAGTGCACGACCGCGCCCAAAGACTCTCCGTTGTAAAAGTGATTTTGAAGATACTTGCCGCCCGTTAAGGTCGTAACCCCGATCTGTATCCAAGTGTACGCGCTGACTCTCTTCGTCTTGGGTAAGCCAAAGTTCTTCATGACTCCGAAGTTTTCGGTGTGTGAACCAAATTGTGAGTGCCAAAAGTTTGGGCCGGCCTCCTCGTAGGTATAGGCAAACGTAAGTTCGTCTCCGACAGGATCATTTTTTAAGAACCCAAACGTATGCCCAATGCCGATATTGTAGTTGGCCTTGGGATCGAGCCCCGGGCGCACGAAATCAGAACCAAGCATGACGAAGAGGTCCGTGCTTGTGCCCGCGTCTTGGTCCTGAGCGGCGCTTGCGGTTGAAGTCTGTGGTTGGTCTTGAGCTGAACAGATTGGAACAACGGAAAACAGGAGCCCTGCGGCAAAACAGAGAGCTCTGGTGGCTTCGCCGAAAAGGTGATGGCTTGCACTGTAGTTTGATGTTTCTCCCTTCGAATAGTCCTCGCACAGTGTGTGTCGCCGAGATTCGGTGCACGGCACGGGTTGTGTGCGTTTCCTGAGAGATGATGGACAAGCCAGATATGCGAGGCGCAATGCGTTGCTCGGAAGGTTATAAGAGAAATATATGAGCGGAATTTTGTCTGAACGTAGATACAAGCCATAGATTTAATAAGTTTGACCCGATTCCAGGACATTTGTAGGATTGCTGAGGCGGATTCCTCACTCGGGCGCTGACCCGGGGAAAGGGTAACCTCGTACGGACATACCTTATGTCATCGAAATCATTGACTCCTAAGCCTGTTCTTCCTTTCGAATTGCATAGGCCGAGGCTCGCTGGCCATCCGCGAGGCCGGTACGTAGGCGACGGCGTTTCGGACGGGCGCGATTCCTCGACGTTCCGCCGCTGGGCAGGAGCCATAGGTACGCCTGTCGTGGGTGTCGTCGCCGTCCTGACCATCACGGAGATCTTTCGGCGCACGCCAATCGCCAACGTCACCACGGTTGGCTTCACATTTCTGCTGGCAGTTCTCGTCGGCTCTGCCGTCGGCGGACTGCAAACTTCGATTCTTATGTCCCTTGTGGCAGCGCTGTCCTACGACTACTACTTCATTCCACCGGTCGACACTTGGAACATTACCGATCCCCAAGACTGGGTAGCGCTGTCTGCCTTTCTGATCACATCAGGCGTGGGAAGCACGCTTTCTGCGTGGGCGCGGCGCCAAACAAAGGAGGCTAGGCATCAGCGGCGGGAAGCCGAGGAATTGTACGATTTGAGCCAGAGGCTTTTGAGCGCCGGGGACGCGCTGGCGCTGTGTAATGCAATCCCATCGGACATTGTGGATGCCTTCCGCGCGAGAGCCGCGGCCTTGTTTCTTACCGACGGACAGACGCTGTTCTATTCGCCCGGCGGTTCGCATCAAATTGACGCGGTGGACCTGAAAACCAGCGCCGGCTACCGGGATGTTCAAGTCGAAGTCGAAAAGGGAATGTCTTTTGTGCCGCTGCGCATGGGAATTAATTCCATCGGAAGCATTGGTATTGCAGATGCCGGGCTCTCGCACGCGACGCTAGAGGCCTTGGGATCGCTGGTGATGATTGCGATCGAGCGCGCGCGCGCGATCGAACAGGTGGGGAAGATCGAGGCGTTGCGGGAGAATGAGCGGCTGAAGGCGGCTCTGCTGGATGCAATCACCCATGAATTCCGGACCCCTCTGACGGCTATGAAGGTGTCGGTGACCGGCATGCTTTCCAACCTCGAGTTCGATCGGGAGCAATGCAGAGATTTGTTGGGCATGATCGACGAGGGCTGCGACCGAATCGACCACTTGGTCGATGAGGTGTCTGAGATGTCGCAACTGGAATCAGGCGAGATCCAACTCGAATTCGAGCGCCATTCGGTGAACGATCTGATCGAAGCGGCCCTGGCGGATTGCAGCGGCTCTTTAGGTTCGCGGCGCATTGAGCGCGGAATCGCGAACAAAGAGGTTGCCATCAGGGCAGATCTGTATTGGGCGACGAAAATTCTCGTGCATTTGATAAACAATGCCAATTTATACTCCACACGGGGAGAGCCCATCACGCTTCGTACGGAGACAAAAAACGGATTTGTTTTTTTCAGCGTCGCTGACCACGGGCCGGGTATCGATCCCACGGAAGTGGGGCGGATCTTCGAAAAGTTCTATCGGGGCAACGAGCACCGATGCCGCATTCAGGGTACGGGGATGGGACTACCTATCGCCAAGGCGATCGCGGAGGCTCACGGAGGAACTGTCGGTTTGACGAGTAAGGTGGGAGAGGGATCCGTCTTCTCTTTTAGTCTCCCAATCGACCGTCCGTTAGGGGCACGCAGCTGACTCCAGTGCTTCGGTTGCCGTTTCTTGGGGAAAACACTCCGGCAGATGGGACGCTAATTCACGAACATTTGCGTACCGTTTCGCCGGATCGCGTGCGAGAGCGCGACAAACGACCGCCTCCATCTGGGGCGAAAGCTCAGGATTCATTTCACGAAGCTCTGGCGGATCAACGTGCAACCGCAACTGCATGGCTGTGCCAGGATCAACACCGGAGAACGGCACTTCGCCCGTCAACATTTCAAATAGCATGACGCCCAAGGAATAGAGGTCGCTCCGAGCGTCGCCCAGCTTGCCTCTGATCTGCTCCGGAGACGCATAGGCCGGTGTCCCCGCCGTGTCGCCGCGCTTCAATCTCTGCCAGAAACTCACTCTCGTCTCGCGGGCGACGCCAAAGTCAAGGAGCTTGATGCTGCACCCGGCATAGACGATGACGTTTTCCGGCTTCAGATCGCGATGCACAACTCCGCGATTGTGAATGTATTCGAGCGCGTCACAGATCGAAAGCGTGATTGAGATGACCCGCTCGATGGGCAGCGTCCCTTCCTCATTCATGATTTCCCGCAGCAGTCGTCCCTCGACCCATTCCATAACCGCGTAGCGATCACGGGAGCCGCTATAGGCCAGCGTCTTGACGAGTCCGGCGTGATCGAATCTGCTACCAAACTCCGTTTCTTGACGGAGCCGGTCCGAAATGAGATCGCCGCCGACCTTCTCGGAGTGTGGCACTTTGATGGCGACCAGCCGCCCGGTGTTCGTGTCCCTCGCCCGAAAGATGGACGCCATACCACCCGTGGCTACATGAGCTTCTAGAAGGTAGTGATCGAGGATCTCTCCTGCGCGATGCGAAGTTGCGAGAGGTAGAGCCATGTGATCGAGTAAGCGTAGGCCGGCGGGCCTATGAGATCCGTCAGGGAGTCGTAAGCTTTGTCTAAGAAAAATATTCGGATAAAAAAGTGACTGTTTGGCTCAGGAGCCGGAGGCGCAGGGCTTTGGGGGACGACCGTATCTTCGGAGGCTCGGACGGGTATCAGGTGGCGGGCGGGATCGCTTTCCTGAGAGCCGCCAGGTGGGCGCGGCCTTCCCTAACAAATTTTACGAAACGTTGCGCCAGTTCACGGATGCGATCGGATTGCTTGAGTCGAATCGCGTCTTCCGGGATGAGAGCCCCGCCGACGCCGAGCGCGCTGGCTCCGGCCTCGATGAATTTCTGCGCTGTCTGCTGATTGACGCCGCCGGCGGCAATGAGGGGGATATGCTGAAAGGCCTTTTTGAGAATCCGGATGTAGCTGTCGCCGCCGACTGGGGCGCAGGGAAAAACCTTGACGAAATCCGGACCTGCCTTCCACGCCACGATGAGTTCCGTCGGTGTAAGCGCGGCAGGCCACACGGCTACGTTCTCTTTATTGGCGAATTCGATGATGCCCAGGTCGAGCCCATCGGTGGTGAGAAATTCGGCGCCCGCCCCTAAGCAGCGCCGGGCCGTTTCCGTATCGTAGACGCTTCCCGCTCCGACGGTCATGTCGGGTATGTTTTCCACAAGATATTGGATTACGTTGATCGCACCGGGCACGGTCATCTCGATTTCCACAATAGGAATTCCGCCGCCGGCAACGGCCTCCGCGGCGAACCGCGCCACGTGTTCGGACGACACGCGAACGGCGGGCACGATGCCGACCTCCTGGATACGCGCTCGGACCTCATCCCTATTCAACGGTTGGACTCCTTTCGCCGGGTTTTGGATACGCGGCACGCCATGTTCCGGGCACCGTTAGGGCAGTGACCATCATGGAAGGCTCCTGGTCCCCACAGCCTCGCGGAGTTGCTCGAGAGCCGTCAGATATGAGTAAAGCGACTGGCGATAAGCAAGCTCGGTCACTCGATACGTTCGCTCCGCGTTGAGCCAGTCCAGCAGGGCGGCACCGCCATGTTCGTAGGCAAACTTTTCGATATCACGGGCCCTTACCGCCGCGTCAAGATAGCCCGAGCGATACAGGACGACGATCCTATCGTTTTCCTTTAGTCCCACATAGGCGTCGTGCACATCCGTGAGCACCTGCTGGTTGGTTCCCCTTTGTTGTTCCTGCGACTGAGTAATGGCGTAGCGGGCCTGTGCGATATTGCCTTGGTTACGATTGAAAATCGGGAGAGGCACACTGACGTAGATCGAAAAGGCATTGATGGAGTTCACGTGGGAATAATTTCCTTGACCCGTTACGTCCACTTTGCCTTCCGCCTTCTGCAGTTCCCACTGGCTGATTGCGGCAGTTATACCCTGCTCAGCGGCCCGAAGATCCGGGCGATTCTGCAAAGCCTTGATTTGTAGATCTTCCATGTTGGCTTTGAGCGGCTCGTAATCGAAGGGTCCGGCAACGTCGTAGTCGGCAGGGACCGATTCGTACCCGATCATGTTTCGCAGATCGTCGAGTCCCTGATCCTTGGCAAGGATGGCCTGTTCGTAGTCAGTTTGATACTGCAGCAGCTGGAGCTTTATCGCCAGAAAATCACCTTCGCTCATGCCGCCGATTTTGTACTGGTATTCGCTGATGTCCACGGTTTTTTGAAAGCTGTTCACATCTAGCGTGGCGAGATCCAAAGTTGATTCCGCCAGTTGGACATTGAAGAACTGGGACGCGACGTTGAACGTAAGAGTTCGCTCGTTGTCGGCCACAAGCGAGCGCGCCTGCGCCGTAACGTCCTGTGCCGCTTGCAAACGGTGTTGCCGCTTCTTGCCACGCTCGAACAAGTAACTGAGGCCCGCGTCCGCCTCTGTTTCGTCGTGGAGATAGGTGGTGTTCCATTCGTTGGCTGTGAGAGGTAGGTACTCCCAGTCGGCAAAGAACGTTGGGTTAGGGCGCAAATTCGCCTGAACCTCTAAAGCCTGGTCCTGCAAGATCGTCGTCTGAGCTGCCAACAGTGTATGGTTATGTTTCAGTGCCAATTGGATGGCATCATCGAGCGAGACCTTCACCGGTCCCTGAGCCTGAGCCCGTAAGAAACCCGGCATTACCAAGACACATGCAAGCAGCGCGCACGCAACCGGAAGCGATCGCCCGTTTCGCGAGCTGAAGATAAAAGGATTAGGTTTCAAAGGATTCCTCCGGCTCCGGAAGCTTGTCGCCCTCTCTGGCGATCCACGCGTACAGCGTTGGCAACAAGAAAATGCTTAGCGCCAGATCGGCAATCAAGCCGCCCACGATGACAATTGCAAAAGGTCGCTGCGAGTCTGAACCGATAGCATGTGACATCGCCGCCGGCAGCAATCCGAACGTGGCGACCAGCATGGTCATCATGATCGGGCGAAGCCTTAGGATCGCGCCTTCGACGGCAGCCTCCGGAATGGTGTAGCCGCGGGCGCGGAGCTGGTTGATGTATTCGAGCATGATGACTCCCGTCTGCACCGAGACGCCGAACAGCGCTAAGAAGCCGACGCCGGAAGAAACGCTAAAGAACGTGCCGGTGACTAGAAGGGCGAGCAAACCGCCAACCCGGGCCATCGCAACGTTGGCCAGAATCAACAGCGCCCATTTAAATGACTGAAACATCGTGTACAAAATGACGAAGATCAGAAGAATCGTGAGCGGAACAATGAACAGCAGCCGCCTCTCGGCTCGTTTTTCGCTTTCGTATTCGCCCGACCACTGAATGTAATATCCGCGCGGGAGCTGCACCTGTTTATTGATCTTGTCGATGGCTTCTTCCACCGTCGTTCCCAGGTCTCGATCGCGGACTTCAAAGCGGACCGCCACGTAACGAGTGTTCTTCTCGCGGTAGATGTCGTATGCACCGTCCCGAATCTCAACCTTGGCTACCTGTCCGAGCGAAACTCTCTCCCCTGTGGGAGAAAGGAGTCGGATATTCTGGATAGCTTCCTTGGTGTCCCGATAAGGCTGTTGATAGCGGACTACCAGGTCATAAACGGCTTCGCCCTGCAGAACCTGGCTGACGGCATTGCCGCCTACAGCGGTCTGGACGGCATCTTGTACGTCCGAGACATTGATTCCCCAACGGGCGCAGGCCGCGCGATCGATGGTGAAATTGAGGCTCGGCTGGCCGGTATCACGCTGAACTCCAAGATCTTTGATGCCATCGATCTTCGCCATCACGGCTTTCATCTCGTCGGCTTTTTCTTCCAGAACGCTCAAATCCGTCCCAAAGAGCTTGGCCGCGAGAGCTCCCTTCGTGCCCGTAAGAGTCTCGCTGACGTTGTCCTCAATGGGTTGTGAGAAATTCCAGAAGACGCCCGGCAGCTTCGAAACCTCGCGGTTCATGGCCGCGATCAGCTCCACCTTGCTCTTGCGGAAGACTGGACGCCATCGGTCTTTCGGCTTCAAATCAATGAAATATTCGGTATCTCCGAATCCACCCGTATCCGTTCCATCGTCGGGTGCTCCGGACTGCGACACGACCGTCGTCACTTCAGGAAAGGAAGCGAAAATGAGTCGCGATTGATCTGCAAAGCGAGTGCCCTCGGTGTAGCCTGTGCTGTTCGAAAGCGTTCCGCGCGCCCAGATCGCTCCTTCGTCAAGATGCGGCAGAAATTCGGATCCGATAATCCCGCTGAAAGTCAAAAAGAGCGTCACGACGAGCGACGCAATGCCCACTCCCAGCGTGATCACGCGATGCTCCACGGCCCAGCGCAGGCTCGTGCGGTATCGGTTGGTCAGATAGATCATTGCGTGATTGCGCCATTCCTTGACCTCGCTGCGGAACAAGAGACTGGCCAGTACCGGCGCAATCAGTATGGAAAATGTCATGGCGCCGAGCAGCGCGAAGGCGACGGTCCAAGCCATGGGCTTGAAGAGATGACCCTCGACGCGCTGCAACGTGAAGATAGGCATGTAGGCCGTGATGATGATCAGGATGGCGTAGAAGACTGGGCGCTGGACTTCGTGGCAGGCCTCGCGGATGGAGTCCATGGGACTCTTCGCCACCGCGCCGTTCTTGTGGTGGCTGAGATGTCGAACGATGTTTTCAACCATGACGACGGCGCCATCCACAACCATTCCGAAATCGAGTGCCCCTAGAGAAAGAAGGTTCGCGGGGATGTGGCTGAGGTCGAGGCAAATGGAAGCAAAGAGCAATGAAAAGGGAATCGTCAGCGCCACAATGAACGCAGCACGGATGTTTCCAAGGAAAAACAGAAGGATGATCGTCACCAGGATCATTCCTTCACCGAGGTTGTCCATCACGGTGTGCAGCGTGTAGTGCAACAGGTCACTGCGATCCAGCATCGGGATGACTTTAACGCCTTCGGGCAGAAGCCTCGTATTGAGCTCGTTCACCTTGGCGTGGATTCCCTCGAGCGTTGGCCCTTCCTCCGCGCCCTTGAGCATGAGCACTCCGCCCTGGATCACGTCGGGCTCATCAACAATGACGCCGTCGGGGCGATGTGTCGCCCGGGCCATATGGCCCAATCGGATCCGCGGGCCCCACCCGACCTCGGCGATGTCTCTTATGCGTATGGGTGTTCCGGCTTTGTTCGTCAAGACGGTTTGCTCGATGTCTTGCGAACTGCGAACGAGGCCCAGCGCGCGGACATTCACTTGTTGCATGCCGCTTTCGATGAAACTGCCGCCCGCATTGATATTGTTATTCGCCAGTTGCTGCTCGACTTGACCGATGCTCAGTCCGTAAGAGACGAGCTTGTTGGGGTCCACCCGAACCTGATACTCCCTCGCAGTGCCACCGAAGTCGCTCACGTCGACCACGTTGGTTACAGACTTGAATTCCTTCAGCAGTACCCAATCCTCGATGCTCCTCATGTCCATGAGGTCATACTGGGGATTCGTGCTGCGGATGGTGTACCAGTAAATCTGGCCGGTGAGGCTCCAATCGGTTCCGATTTGCGGCTGGACACCTTGAGGAACACTGACGAGGGTGAGGCGTTCTAGGACTTTCTGGCGGTTCCAGTCATTGCTGGATTGGTCGTCGAAGATCAGCGTAATCAGCGAAAGCCCAAAGGTCGATTCGGATCGCATCACGCTCAGGTGCGGAAGGCCGTTCATCTGAATTTCTACCGGGATGGTGACCTGCTGCTCGACTTCTTCGGCAGACCGGCCTGGCCACTGGCTTATAAGCGAGACATAGTTGTCCGCGATATCCGGATAGGCCTCGACCGGGAGGTTATGGAATGAGACAGCTCCCCATAGCGTCAGGAGCACGCCGAGCGCGAGCACCACGAATTTATTGTTCAGGGCAAAATCTACGAGGGCGCGAATCATCGTGTCTTCCTGGAATCCTGGCGTCTAGGGTTACTCATTGTCGATGGCGGTCTGCAGCGATAGCGAGTTCGTCACAACTTTTTGCCCCGGCTGCAACCCGGACAGAACCTGCGTCATATGGTTCGGCAGCTGATCTCCGCTCTTCACTTCCACGCGTTGAAACATATTATTGGGAGCCGGCATGTAGACCCAGTCGCGATCATGCAGATGAATGATCGCCGTGGCCGGCACCGACGTATACGTTTGCTTTTTCAAACCGTAGAACGTGGCCGTCGCGAACATTCCGATGCGCATCATCATTCCGTTGTTCGGAACTTCAACGCGGACTTTTGCCGTTCGAATGGTCGGATCGAGAAGCGCTCCAATGTTGCTGACTCGGCCCTTCAGAACTTTATCTGGATATGCATTGAGCCGAATCTCAGCCTCTTGGCCGACTCCCAGTGTTGTTACGTCGTTCTCATATACGTCGCAGACGATCCATACGTTGGACAAATCCGAAACCGTGAATGGATTGGCCGAATAGCTCTGTACCGTGCTGCCGTTGACCACTTCCTGGTCGGTGATCTCTCCAGAGATGGGAGACGTGATGTCGACAATTCCATTGGGGTGTTCGGGGTCGTTCCCCAGCAATTTCAAATGCTCGGTGGCGGTGTCGAGCGTGGTTCTTGCGTCGTCTTCGGCGTCTTGCGCGACTTCCAAATCCTGCTGTGCGATTGCGCCGTGCTCAAACAAGAGTTTCGCGCGATCGAGTTGCTTGCGCGCTAGAAGTTCGTCGGATACAGCCTTGCGATACCCGTCATAACCTCCCGAAACGTCGTCGCTTCGAATGCGCAGCAGCAGTTGCCCTTTCTTTACGGTATCTCCGAGACGCGCGCGCACATCGACGACGCGGCCAGAGGCCAGCGTGACGACCGGAACCGTGCGGGTGATGTCCGGATACACCGAGCCCGTTACTACCAATTTTGACGGGGCCTCGTACTCCGCCGCCGTAGCCACGGGATATCGCTCCGGATGGTCCACGGAGAAATGACTCACGTCCAGGCCGGGAACCACCACTGCCTGAGGCGGCGCCTCCGCCGCAGCGTTGTCTTTCGAACCGCATCCAGAAACAAAGGACGCTGTGACCGTCATCAGGCCCACGAGAGGCAGTAGCTTGTGCAAGTTCTTCGTGCGCATCTTTCCTCCCGGCAAAACTAGACTCTGAGAATTGAATCGGCTACACCCCTAGCGTTCGGACCGGTCATGCCGTTCCCACTGCTTGGAGCCGTGCGATCGAAAGCTAGATGACTGCGGGCGGGGCGCGGTTCAAGCCGAAGGGCAAGAACACACGAGATGGGACATCGTAGTTAGCGAAGGAAAGCGAATCGTTCTGTTTTCTGAAACTGCGTGCGGATACATTACGGAAGGCGGCCGCATACGACTTGGGCGACACGACTGTCACGCTGAAGCACAAGTGCTCCGTCGAGAATTCACTTTCGGGAACGGAATCCCGGAGACCCTTCGCGAAGGCGCTCGCATCAGCCACAGAAAAATGCCCATGACCGTCGTTCAGAAATAGCGCTACCGGGGCGTGCGACCGTCCGGAGCTGATTATCAGGTCCAGGTTTCCATCGCCCGTGACGTCCTTGGTCGTCACGAGGATGCCTCCGAAGGGAGCTGAGAGCCGCAGCACCTGGTGCCCGCCCTCCGTTAGTTGAACCTCGATCATGTATTCCGCGTTGCCTGAATCGAGACTGCTCAATTCCACCGTCGCAAGATCCGGGTGTGTATCGCCTGTAAAGTCGGCCATCGTGAATCCCACGTTAAGGCCGATGGGCGTCGCGGACAGACTGTCGGGCGATGTATCCGTCGCCAAAGCGGTTGCGGCCTTGGAGACGGACGCTTTACCACGTGCGCTGTTCCCCAGGGGCAAAGCTAAATTGAGGATTAGCGCGAGGACGAACATCGTTTGCCGGGCCGTATTCTTCATTCTGGCTTTGCCTTCTCCCGCAATCTCAGTAAACATCGGTGCCTCTACGAAATCTGTAAGCCCGGCCTAAAAAGTTCATAAATTAAGTTGCATCGTTCAATCCCGGGAATGCGGGCAGCGCTCGATGGAATTCGAACGCTGCCCACCCGATCTGCATTGACTACCACTTCACCATGATGGCAATCGTGTTTGCCCACTGGCTCTTGCGGAGATCAGGCTGCCAAGCGGTCCAGGGGTTGCCGTATTGTGTGGCGCACGAATTTGCAACGGCATTGCCCGCGTTGTCGACCGTGAAGCCATTGCCCGATGGAGCGAAATTGGAGACAGCGGATGTCGCACCATTCGTGCAGATGTAGCTCGCAGCGGTGCCAACGGAGCCGTTGTTAGCCACGGGCCCCACGTTTCCGCCAGGAGGAGTGATGCCGCCGCGACCGGACCAGTACGGTACGTTCGCGTAGCGATAACCTGTCTCAAAGCGGAAGGTGATGAACTGGCTGGGCATGTAGTCGAAGGTAACCGTGCTGTCCCAGCCTTTGTATTTGCTTCCGGGATCCGCCGGGAAGTAGGGAGAACCCGAAACTGCGGTTGCACCGTTGATCGGCGGGAGCAACGTGAGATAGCGGCCTGGATTGTTCATCGCGCCGCCGCCGAGTGTCATCGCGAACAGATCCTTGTGGAACCACGTGCGGTCATAGAGCATCCATCCCAAAAACATCTGCTTCGGATGGCCGTTGCTGTCGTTGTGGCAGCTCACCCCACCGCCGTATTCACAACCCGCGTCACCCGTGACCGTAAACGCCATCTTGTCCAATTGCAGAGGGCTCACACCTTCCGGACGGTCGAAGTACTTCACCTCGACGCTGTCATCCGTGTGGATGCGCGAGCGCCCAGGCACGCCGAGAGTATCCGTGCCCATTCCATAGTTGTTGAAGACCAGTGAGACCCACTGCTTCGGACGGTATAGAATCTGGCCGCCCAAACCTGGGTGACCATTTGTTTTGGCATACGATTGCCATCCGTTGATGATCCAGGGCTCGATCTTCAGTTTATCGGTCGGGAACCACTGAATACGTACGCCGTTGAAAAACCACGGCGTATTTGACGAAACGAAGGAGGGTTGATAGGTCCAGTTGTCAAAGTTGTAGTAGCTGAAGAGACCGATATAGGAAACGAAGATTCCCGCATCGATGTTAAGTCCGTGGTTCACGTTGAAGTGGTACCCACCCCACGCCTCCGAAAAATATTTGTAGGCGTCGTTCAGGTTCCATTGGCCGACCCCCGCGCTACCGTCATTGCGTGGCGTCGTGGTTGCAAACAACCCCGCCATGGTGAGGACTCGGCCGCGAACGTTATCCACATGTATGTCGCCGCCGAAACTAACTTGCTCCAGTTGGACCTCATTGCTCCGGAAGCTTTCGGTCGAACCGCCCATGGTGTGATCCTTCGGTTGGTTGTAATCCTCGATGAAGTTCGAATCGAACCGTACCTCCGGTGTAAAGTATTTCGTAGCCAGCGGAGTATCCTTGTTGCGCGAGACGCTGTTCATCCACGTCCAGTCCGCCCACGCAAAGGGATCTGATTTGGTTTGCTTCTGAGGCTCGAAGCTCGGCGCAGCGGGTGCCGCGGGTGTTGCTGCGGCCGCTGCCTGTGTCTGTGCGGCCACGAGAGCTGCGAGATCCGCTGCGGATGGTTGCGCCGCCGCGGCCGCGTCGCGAGCCTTCAACGCCGTTTCGAGTTCTTCGATGCGCCTCTCCATCGCCGCTAACTCGTTCTCGACCGCCGCTGACAATTCCGATCCCTCAGTCGCCGCCGGAGTCGCCGCGGCTGTGCCTGTAGCGGAAGTATTCGCCGGTGCTGTTGCAGCGGGTTCGCTTGCGTTCGCAAGCAATTTCCGCGCGGAAGGCGCATCGGGCCGCGAGACTCCACTAGCACTCGCTACGAGTGTCAGATTCACCCGAATGCTTTCCTGCGTGGCAATTTCTATTGTGTCGGTTTGCGAAGCCACGAATCCGGGCTTGCTCGCGGTCACTTTGTATTTGCCGGGCTTCAAACCTGTCAACGCAAACGCTCCTAGGCTAGCGCTCGCTACGGTCTGGTCGCCCCCGTCTTTCGCGCTGTGGACCGTCACGAACGCACCCGTCACGGGAGCGCCGGATTCGTCTTGTATGAATCCGTGTATCTCCGAAGCGGTGCCCTTCGCCGTCTCAACGGCTGATACAGCGGCGGGAACCGCCGCCGGTTGGTTCGAGCCGGACGGTTCCGCGGGAGAAAGTTTCTGCGACTGCCCAAAACAGTTGGACGGCTGGATAAATCCCAGGCCCAAAATAAGCAGGAAAGACAAAGCTGCAATCTCAACGGCGTCCTGCAACCAGACTTTCATAGCTTTCACGTTTCGGTCCCTTTCTGATCGGAATATGCAATTCAATTTATTCCCCATCCATCCCCACTCTCTTTTCATGACCCCTTCATTCCTCCCTGTTCTTCTTGACAGACATAAAAGCCAACTCTCCAGATTTGTGCAGGCGCCGTGGCCGAGACGGCGCCTGCGTCTGCGATGCAGCGGACGCGGCGGATAGGACCGAAGCCACGTCCTCTCGCGTCAGACACACAAACACTCCGCTGCACAGCAAGCCCGAGTGTGCGAGAACGCACAATTGCAGGTATGTTTTCGTGAATTCTTAATTGGCGAGTCCGACTCGTCACGCCTGTGATCCTCATTCCTCACCCATTACGCATCCCTGAACTTACGAAATGCATAAGAGTCAGATAAGGCTTTCATAAGTGCGTTTCGTTACACATGTTCGGCAACATCGTCGCGTCACCGCTCACGATTCGCGACACAAAGTAAGGTTTGCCGAACGTAGAATCCAACTCAATAAAGTGATGTCGTGAATTGATGCATGCCTATTCTTCGCTTATTCAAAACATAGATTTCTCTTACGCGTGTCGGCTTACACAATCCTTAGGAATCGTTAACGGATTTCTTATTCCATTAGTGTGACTCTCTGAGAGTCGGCAGGAAGCGCACTAAGGTGTCGGTATAAACGAATGGCACACTTGATTGAAACCTCGCACGCGCAGCCGCTCGGGAGAAGCATGACCACGAATCCCGCAAAAATTCTTTTGGTAGACGACGATCCGCAGGTGCGGCGCGCTTTACGCACGACTCTAACGAGCGCGGGATATGTTGTCGTCGAAGCTCGCAGCGGTGAAGAGGCTCTGGAGGAAGTTCAGGCCGAAGGCATTGTCGACATGGTCTTGTTGGACATTAAGATGCCAGGTATCGGAGGCTTGGAAGCCTGTCGCCGCCTTCGCAAAATCTTTGACGTGCCGATCTTGGTGATCAGCGTCCTTCGCACGCAAGAAGACAAGGTGCAAGCGTTTGATGCCGGCGCGGACGATTACCTTATTAAGCCGTTCGGCATCCAGGAACTCTTGTCGCGGATACACGCCCTGCGGCGAAGGACCGCCGCTTCAGAATCGATGCCTCCCTTTGAATCTGCCGGCCTGAAAGTCGATTTTGAGCGTCGCCGTGTACTGGTTGACTCGGAGCAAGTGCACCTCACGCCCACTGAATTTGAACTCCTGCGATACCTCGTGCTGAATGAGGGAAAACCCGTTTCGCACCACGCGCTACTCCAGTCTCTATGGGGGCCGGAGCATTCGAGAGAAATACAGCGACTGAGGGTGACGATCAACCAGCTGCGCAGAAAAGTTGAAAGAGAGCCTGATCGCCTGCGCTACATTCACACCGAGCATCAGTTTGGCTATCGATTCGAGCCGGTGCCGCAAAAACCGGTGAAGCGCAAAGCGAAAGGCTAAGTGGCTATTTCCGGCGGGACGAATTCGTCCGCAGATTTCGAGTCGGGGCAGAAGGACGATTACTGCGTGCCGAGTTCTGCAGGATGCCACAATTGCCGTGACTTGAAGCCATCATGAATTCTGATCCCGTTCTTGTAGTAGACGACAGTCCGCAGATCCGCCGAGCCTTGCGTACCATCCTGATCTCACAGGGTTTTGTGGTCATGGACGTGAAAACGGGAGAAGAAGCACTCGACGTGATCCGTCAGGAACGCATCGAACTGGTACTTCTTGATGTAAACCTCCCGGGTATGTCCGGATTCGAGACCTGCGCCGAAATTCGCCGCACGAGTACTGTTCCGGTCATCATGCTGACTGCGCGGAATAGCGAGCGCGATAAGGTGCAGGCGTTCGATGCGGGTGCGGATGACTACATCGTCAAACCCTTCGGCGCCGAAGAACTCACCGCGCGCATGCGCGCAACGCTGAGGCGCGCTGGATCGGAGGAATCTCTTACGTTCGACTCGCCCGACTTGCAGATCGACTTCGAGAGGCGCACCGTCTCGGTGAAACAACGCACGGTCCGTTTAACTCCGAAAGAATTTGAGTTGCTGCGCCAACTGGTCACGAATCAAGGAAAGACCATGACCCATCGATGGCTTCTGCAAACCGTCTGGGGGCCTGACTACGGTGAGGAGGCGGAATCTCTGCGGGTGCTCGTCAACCAATTACGCAAGAAAATCGAGGTGGATTCACGCAAGCCCCGCTACATCTTGACGGAGCCTTGGGTGGGATATCGTTTCGAGAACCCGTACGATCCGAGTCGAACACACGCGAAGAAGTGAGCTTCCAACGCCTCTGCAAACGGCATAAGCCCCCGCCGGCACGGTCGGCTGCCGATGAAATCAGCTACAGGCGTCGGTTAGTACAGATACGATACGCTCGACAGAACCATCCTGTGGCCGTCGGAATCAAATTGGATCGATATTTTCTTGTCCTTGCTCTGCGCGATGAAATAGATTGTCCCGCTGTCCGCGTACTTCCCGCTGGTAAAGGCGAAGAGATCGGCGCGTCGCAACACGTCGCTGACATCGAGATCCTCCGCGCGCGAGGCGATAACCTCGTAGCCCGTGATTCGATGTTCCGGGGTGAATACGGCCTGCGCACGCTGACAAAAGCCGGGTGCTTCGGGAGAGGTCAACACAAGGCGATCGGCTGTTCCAGAGGCTTTGCCAGCTCCGGAATCGGATTTGGCCAGCGCCTCCTCCGGCGTGAGCGTGGCAAAACCCGCATATACGGGAGTCACGCCGCACATCAGAATCTCGTTCAAGGTCCACTTCTTCACCTGGCTGTCCATTTCACCGCGCAGCTCGTCGATCAAGTCTTTCGTAGCGCTCTTGACGCGCAAGCTGCCCCACGGCCTTGAATCGCTCCACAAGGCCTCGCCCGTGTTCGGATCGATGACGGTCATAATGGTAGATACGATTGCCACCGGCCTCGTATCGGGACCATCGCGCGTCAGATAATCACCCAAGTACGGGTTCCCCGAAAACAGAAGCACCAGATCGCTTTGTCGGCGGTCCTCAGACAGTTGAAAGCGCCCCCATTGCAACAGATGTTCCGAGGCAGCTTTTTGGGCGGCCGCCAAACCCCTGGGACAAACGCAGTCGACATAGACTGAGTTGGCCTGCATGATCTTCACGGGTAAATGAGGATGAGTTGTATCTTTGGCGAATGCCGTGGGGACAAAGAAGACCGCACCGAAAACGATCACGAGAAGTTGTTGGAGTCTTCTCATGGATGGCCGAACCAGGTTAGAGGTTTAAACAGCTGAAATTGCTTCCAATCTCGCTCCGTGCCGCAATCCATGCATATGAGATAGAAGTTCCTGGATGCTAAACGGCTTGGTGAGGTAGTCATCTGTCCCGGCTTCGAACGCCTGCGTTTTGTTTTCTTGCGTGCGAAGGATGCTGATTACCAATATCGGCACATCGGATATCTTTCGGATTCTGCGGCAGGCTTCCACCCCGCCGATCCCTGGCATCTTCAGATCCAGCAGAACCATGTCGACGGGGCGTTCCGCCTGCACTTTTTCCAGCGCTTCTTCCCCTGTCCACGCTTCGACAACATTGTATCCCGCGCTCGTCAAAGTCAACCGCAAAGCGCGCCGAACCTGAGGGTCATCGTCCACCAAAAGAACCTTTTCGGCATTCCTCATATGCGTTTCTCCCTTGCTGCCTCTATCGACGCTAGCTCTACTGCTTCCCGAGCCGCATCTCTCGTAACTCCCTGGATGCGGCCTCGTCGTGGCGTTGGCGACTTTTTCCGCCATCCGCCACGACTGGCTCGCTCCGCTTTCCACAGCACTTCTGCCACTGTTGAAGTTGAACCACCCGCCTCTCCACTACTACTTTTCCTTATGAACGATACTCACAGCCGCGACTGTGAGCTCTGTGCCATTCAGCTCGCCACTGACGGTGACTGAGTTCTCGGCAGCGGCATTTGACAACTCTTTGTCAAAGCCCGACAGACGATAGTGGTTATTGCCGACCACGAGCACGTAGGACGCGCCCTGGCTTACCCACCATTGAGTGCAGGAAAGCCGCGTCTGCGCTTTGCACGCGTTTGCCGCAAGACACGTGGTGCAGCTTACGTATCCGGTCAGAGTCACTTGCTGTGACACCGGCTGGGCACTCGCTGTACCCGCGAACATCGAGAACAACACCAAAACACCCGCCATTGCTACCGCTTGATACATAGCTTTCCTAATCATGGTTTCTCCCCAAGACTCTGTTTATTTCCCACAACGTCTGTCGCGTTGAAACTGAAGCTGACATTCGCGCGACGCTCAGGTTGTGTGAGTCTCATGAGGTACACAATAAATAACGCAAATACGGACTGCATAAAATGTTACTAAGAACAATATATGGCTAAGATATGGGTGCTGTCCCTCTCGTTCCGGATCGGCTCATCCACAAAGCGGATGATTGGTATATAACGAAAAAATAAGCGGCGTAGATAGAAATCCATATACACTTCAAATGTCAGGAGAATAACCGCAGGTGGCGATGGCAGTTATTGATTTTATATAAGGAGCCCAAACCATTGAGCCGGCACCGATTTTATCGGGGGATTTTCCTTCTTTTGGTCGCAGGTCTGTTTCCAATTCGCGGGGAGGCTCGCGGCAAGAATAGCCCGACCTACGACGGCGCGGTTGATTTCGGCTCTCAGCTCATCCATCTCGACGATGGGTGCCTTGCCTTGGATGGCCGGGTTACCTCTGGAACTTTTTTTGACGATCTGAAGCGAAGCGAGGTCGGTAGCCGGTTTGAGTTTAGGAAACGCGGCAAGGTTGTGACCGAGTATCCGCAATTGCTGACGACATCGATCCGCATCGCGGGTGATCGTTGCGCCGCTGCGTTGTCGAATTCGCCTGCTTCTGTTTTTCGAGGCGATTCGTACTCATTGAAATTCCAGGTAGAGTGGAAGGACGGGATGCAGCTGCGGCCGGCCACACTTTCTCCCGTTTCCGCTCGCTGCGTTGGATCTAACAGCACCCCCATTCCCAGCCAGGACTACACCATCCCGGTGATCACCTGCCAACTGACGGTGGACAGCAAAGGAGTTCCGCTCGCCGATCATCTTATTGTCTCGCTTTTTACCGCGGATGGTCAGCGTCTGACCCGGTTGTCCGCGGCTCCCTGACACGCAATCATGCCAGAAATGGTTTGTGGAGAGAGCCTTCGAGTCGCGCCGTGAACCGCGGGTGGGAAGTAGCCTTGAGCCGCTCACCTAATGGCGAGAAACTGGGTAATAGGGCCCATTCCGCGGCATTCTCAGCCCAGTTCAATTCTCTGGTCCCATTCATACGAAGGAAAACTGCTCGCGTGCTAAGCCTTTCATTGCTCATATTGGCCGCGAACGGTCAGCATAGGGTATGTGGCGTGAGCTAGCATCCTGTGCGCCGTGGTCCGCTCCAGGCCCCTTGCAGGTCCAATGAATCAGTGCGCATCCCTTATTATTCCTAGAACGATCCGCATCGCGCCATGGCGGCGTTTCTGAAGGGCAATCCCGTTGATAAACAGATGGAACCAATTCCTTTCTGGCGTCAAGACGTAGTGTCGAGTCGAGTCGAGGAGCGTTGTGCTGTGGAAAAATCGTGAACCCACCGTTCGGGTCGCAACGCTTTCCAGGTTGCAAAAATGGCTGCATCCTTCTTAAGCGAAAGCGACAGAAAGCCGCGATTGCTATTCACTGAAATGGCGAGGGTTAACCCAATGCTGGAACCCAAAATGCATCAAACTACCGATATCGAAAAGCAATGTGAGTAGTACCATGCCAAGGATTAGGTCCTAAAAGGAGAATCGGATTGACAGCTGACATAAACCAGCCTTCAGCCATCGCTCCCGACCACCAGCTACCCGCGCATGTCCCTTGGTACTCCCGAAATCCCAGAGGTGCCCATTTCATTGTTTGGGGGCTGGCACTGTTGGTGCTCCTTGTTGCTATCCTGCTCATTTGGCGCCACCACGAAGAGGCAAAGAAAGCAGCGGAAGCACGACGCCCCGTGCCGGGAATTCCCGTTACGACAGCGACGGCCCAAAAGGGTAACGTGGGCGTCTACCTGGACGCTATCGGGACGGTCACACCCGTCTATACCGATTCGATCACCAGCCAGGTGAACGGCCTAGTCACCGCCGTGGAATTCAAAGAGGGACAACGGGTCCGAAAGGGCGACCCATTGGTTGAAATTGATTCGCGCCAGTACCGCGCGATGCTGTTGCAAGCCCAAGGCCTGTTGGAGCGAGACGAGAATCTACTTGCCCAAGCGCAGGTGGACCTGGAACGCTACCGCGACGCATGGGCGCGCAACGCCATCGCAAAGCAAGTCCTTGACGATCAGGAAAAGCTCGTGCTGCAGGACCAAGGCACAGTCAAAAACGATCTGGGAGCTGTGCAGTACGACCAGATCCAGGTGGACTACTGCCATATCACCGCTCCCATCTCGGGTAAGGTGGGCCTGCGACTGGTGGATCCGGGAAACGTGGTGCAGTCCGCGGGAACGGTAACGCTCGCCGTCATTACGCAACTGGAGCCCATCACCGTAATTTTCACAATTCCGGAAGACAGTTTGAGCCAGGTTCAGGACCAGCTCCGAAAGGGAGCGAAGCTCGGCGTCGACACTTATGACCGCGCCGCGCAGACAAAGATTGCGGCCGGGAATCTGTTGACGCTCGATAACCAGATCGATACCACGACTGGGACGGTGAAAGGACGAGCGCTTTTCGCCAATATGAATGACGCGCTATTCCCGAACGAGTTTGTAAACACGCGCCTGCGTGTGAAGACATTGCAAGGGGTTACGCTGATTCCGTCATCGGCTATCCAACAGAACGGACAAGCATCGTTTGTGTACGTGGTTCAAGACGATTTCGTCCACATGCGCAGCGTGAAGCCGGGTGTAACGGACAACGGCATAACCCAGGTTGACGGTATCAATCCCGGGGATGTTGTCGCCGACAGTAGCTTTGACAAGTTGCAGGACAATGCTCGTATAGTCGTTTCGAACCAGCCGCCTGCCGGAAACGGAAGGGGAGGCGGAACGAATGGGACGGGCACCCCGTGAGTCCGTCTCGTCCATTTATTCTGCGCCCAATTGCCACCGCGTTGCTGATGGCGGCAATCCTGCTGGTCGGTCTCGTCGGCTACACCCAATTGCCCGTGTCCGCGTTGCCGCAAGTGGACTATCCGACGATTCAGGTTCTCACTTTTTATCCGGGCGCGAGCCCGGACGTAGTGGCGACGACGGTGACCGCTCCGCTGGAGCGTCAATTCGGCGAATTGCAGGGCTTGAGCCAGATGACGTCGACCAGCGCCGGAGGTACGTCTGTCATCGTGCTGCAGTTCGATCTCACGCTACCGATTGATGTAGCCGAGGAAGAGGTGCAGTCGGCGATAAACGCGGCGCAGAGTCTCTTGCCCTCAATCCTGCCGGCGCCACCCATCTACAGCAAGACCAATCCCGCCGACGCGCCGGTACTCACGCTGGCTATCACATCGAGTTCCGTACCGCTTCCCCAGGTCGAGGATCTGGTCGACACTCGGTTGGCCCCCAAGATTTCGCAGCTCAGCGGAGTCGGTTTGGTAACCATCAGCGGAGGGCAAAAGCCCGCGGTCCGCATTCAAGCGAACCCGACCGCACTCTCATCGTACGGAATCGACCTAGAGAATTTGCGCACCGCGGTGACACAGGCGAGTGTAAACGCGGCGAAGGGCAATTTCGATGGACCGCGGCAGGATTACCAGATCGACGCGAACGATCAGCTGGTGACCAGCGACGACTACCGGAGCGTCGTAGTCGCATACCGAAACGGCGCGCCGGTGATGCTGACGGACATCGCGCGGATTGTGAACGGCGTCGAGAACAATAACCAGGCCGCGTGGATGAACCAGACTCCCGCGGTGATTCTAAACGTACAACGCCAGCCGGGCGCCAACACGATCAGCGTGGTCAAGGCCATCAAGAATCTGATGCCGCAGCTCCAGGGCAATTTGCCTACGGGTATTCAGGTGACGACGCTTACCGATCTTACAGTTCCTATCGAAGCGTCTGTTTCCGACGTTGAATTTGAATTACTGCTGACCATCGCGCTCGTTGTGATGGTCATTTTTCTCTTCTTACGAAGCGTGCGCGCGACGATTATCCCCAGCGTGGCGGTGCCGCTATCTCTGGTGGGTACTTTTGCTGCGATGTACATCCTGGGTTACAGCCTCGACAACCTATCGCTGATGGCGCTGACCATCTCGACTGGTTTCGTGGTGGACGATGCCATCGTGATGATTGAGAACATTTCGCGGTACATCGAGGCCGGCGAGCCGCCCATGGAAGCGGCCCTGAAAGGCGCGGAGCAAATTGGATTCACCATTCTGTCGTTGACCGTGTCGCTCATTGCCGTATTGATTCCTTTGCTGTTTATGGGCGACGTGGTTGGGCGCTTGTTCCGTGAGTTTGCCGTGACATTGGCCGTCACCATCGTCGTTTCCGCAGTCGTTTCTCTCACGCTGACGCCCATGATGAGCGCGCGAATCCTACGGCACGAGCCGAAGGAGCAACAGGGACGCATCTACAAAGCCTCGGAGCGGGTCTTCCAGCGAATGATCGACTTTTATGGCCGCACCTTAAAAACTGTCCTGCGCTACCAGACGATTACGCTGTTTGTTGCTCTCGGCACCCTGTTGCTGACAATTTTTCTCTACATCATCATTCCCAAAGGCTTTTTTCCCACGCAAGACACGGGAGTCATTCAGGGCATCTCGCAAGCGGTGCAGACGATCGGCTCAAAGGCCATGGCCGAGAAGCAGCAGGAACTCGCGAAGGTGGTCTTGAACGATCCGGCCGTCCAGAGTGTCTCGTCGTTTATCGGTGCTGACGGTACAAACACAACGACCAATAGCGGCAGGCTGTCGATCAATCTAAAGCCGCTCAATCAGCGCAAGATCAGCGCGTCAGATGTGATTCGCCGGCTCAAGCCGAAACTGGATCAGGTGCAGGGCATACAGCTGTATATGCAGCCGGTGCAGAACATCACCGTGGACGATCGGATAAGCCGCACGCAATATCAGTACACGCTCGAAGATCCCGACGCGAATGAGCTGAATGATTGGACCAACCGCTTCGTAGCCCAACTAAAGAAATTGCCCGAACTGGAAGACGTCGCCACCGATCAGCAAATGGGAGGACTTGCCGTGGCTCTGGTGATTGACCGCGTGACCGCATCGCGGCTGGGCATCGCGCCGTCAACAATTGATAACACCCTGTACGACGCTTTCGGTCAGCGGCAGATCAACACCATGTATACGCAGGTGAATCAGTACCACGTCGTACTCGAAAGCGAACCTCAGTTCCAGCTGGACCCGGATAAGCTGAACCATCTCTACATCCAGGCTAACGCGTCTTCAGGCGCGACCGGGGCAGGAGCTTCTTCATCATTCTCGGCGTCCGCGTCGGCTTCCGCGGGATCGAACGCGCTGACATCGTCAGCACTTTACACACCCTCGGCAAGTACCCTCGCGCCACCAACGGGGGCCCTATCGGCGAGCAGTTCCACGGCAACGTCCAGCAAGGGAGCAACCTCCGCAGGAACGACCAGTTCGGCCACAAGCAATGCTGTGCCGCTGAGCGCCTTCTCTCATTTTGAGAAGACCACGGAGGCGCTTTCGATCACCCACCAGGGTCAATTTCCCGCGATTACTGTGTCGTTCAATCTCTCAAACAACGCCGCGCTGGGAAATGCAATTAAGGCCGTCAACAAGGTGCAGAAAAACATGCACATGCCTGTGACCGTACAGGCTGGTTTTCAGGGCACAGCGGCATCCTTCACCAACTCGCTATCCAACGAGCCGTTGCTCATTCTTGCCGCGCTAGTGACGGTTTACATCGTGCTCGGAGTTTTGTACGAAAGCTTCATTCACCCGATCACTATTTTGTCCACGCCTCATAGATCGCGTCCGTCGCGCTTTTTCCGTG
>Ga0206795_1031_pt1 | contig 30728 bp, 23 predicted proteins | sample Alteio_BWOrgCont_71_FD_152872 | JGI IMG/M metagenome (GOLD analysis project Ga0206795, IMG submission 152872) | Enriched cells from forest soil in Barre Woods Harvard Forest LTER site, Petersham, Massachusetts, United States -... | ecosystem: Environmental > Terrestrial > Soil > Temperate forest >... | reverse complement strand
CAGAGGCATGATTTTCCGACAAGAAGTTGCTACCATCCCCTTCTGTAAGTGGGGCACTTTGGCTCACGCCAACTAATCGGGAGACCCTTCACTCCGCCGGAAGAACGGCTCCGTTCAGGATGACGCCGACGTTGAGGTTGGACACAAACTGCGCCACTCCGGCTGTCCCTGGGGAAATTCTTATGAAAACCTTTCGATTCTTGCCGTTGCTGGTTTTGGGGCTGACGGTTCGCTTGTTCGCGGCTCCGATGAGCGATGTCGATCGCGAACATCTACTCGTACACTTCCAGATGACCACGCAAATGGTGGCTGAGCTGGTGCAGGGGTTGTCGCCGGCGCAACTGGAATATAAAGCTTCGCCTGACCGCTGGAGTATTCGGGAATGCGTTTCGCATTTGGCCGTCGCCGAACCCGACTATTGGCGGGACTTGCAGCAAGCGGTAAAGGCGGCTCCGGATATGAAGGGCAAGAAATCGTCCGCCACCGATGCCGACATCATGTGGTACGGCATCGATCGGGTGGTCCATACGAAGACCGGCGGCGGACACGAGAAAGTTGACACCTATAAAGATCTAGCGGAGGCGTTGGGCAAATTTCAGGCTTTACGCGCCACGATGATCGAATACATCAAGACGACAAATGACGACTTGCGTCCCCACAGCTTTGGAAATCGTGAACCGATCGATAGCTGGCAGTGGATGCTGGAAATCTCCACGCACGCCGAGCGGCATATCCAGCAGATTCGCGAGATTAAGAACGACCCGGCTTTTCCGAAGAAGTAATTTCCGGGTCGTACCCATTTAAATCTTCTGGCGGCGTTCTATGCGGCGCTGAGGTATTCGCCACCCAAAATCTTGCTTGCTAATCTTGCCTGCTAATCGGTGCGTAACGCGTGCATGGGGTCGATCGATGCGGCGCGGCGCGCGGGCAGGTAGGACGCGAGCAAGGCAGTGCAAAACAGGAGCAAGGCGACCGATAAGATCACGGCGAAATCGAGGGCAGCGACGCCGTAGAGAGTTGTACGCATGGTCCGGCCTACGAAAATGGAACCTACGAGGCCGATTCCAAGGCCCACGGCGGCGAGCAGCGACGCTTCTTTGAGGATTAACCAAATCACGCGCGCCTTGCCGGAGCCCAGCGCCAAGCGCAGACCGATTTCCTGGGTTCTCTGGGAGACAGCGAAAGCCATCAGCCCATAAATTCCGACTGCGGCCAGAAGAAGAGCGACCGCAGCGAAGCCGGCAAACAGAATCATCGTGTATCGATCTTCGCCGAGCGATTCTTCCCTCACTTGATCCATGGTGAGGAGGTTGGCCAGGGCAATCTCGGAATCCACGGAGTGGACGGCTGCGGCAATGGTCTTGCTCATCGCCGCCGGATCCTCGGCCGTGCGTACGCCGATGGTCACATTGGGCGATAGCGACTGCGCGAAGGGAACGTTGACCTCTGGGTTATCGTCGCGGAAATCGCCATACCTCACATTGTGGCTGACCCCAACGATCTGCCACTCCACTTCGGGACCCACCTGCGGCGATCCGGGAATCAGTTGTTGAATGGCCAACCGCTGTTGGAGCGGGTCCAATCCTTTCAGAAAACGCCGGACGAATTCTTCGTTCACGATGGCAACGCGCACGCTGGCGGCCGTGTCCTGCTCGGTGAACGCGCGACCCTGCATCATGCGGATACCGAAGGTCTTGAAGTAATCCGGTGAAATCGATTGGAAGCCCGCGCCCGGCTGCTGTGAGCGCTCCCCATATGTCTGCCCGACCACTTTTACCCCCATGCCGTCGCTGTGGAAGCGCAGCGGCATGCCGGTCACGGTAGCTGCGGCAGAGACGCCGGATACGGAATGAATCGCGTTCAACATCTGCTGGTTGTAGCTATACATCTGCTCGGGATTTTGAAACCTGCCGTGGCGCTGGTCCAGGCGGAAGGTCAATACGTGATCGGTGAGCACGCCAAGGTCGACGCGGCTGAGATTCCAGAAGCTGTGCATGGCTAGGCCCGCGCCTGCCAGCAGAGATAACGCCAGCGCGAATTCGCCCGTGATGAGCGCCCGCCGCAATTTGTGGCTGCCGCTGCCGGTGCTGGATCGTCCACCGTCTTTGAGCGATTCGCCGGGATCAACCCGTGAGGCGTACCAGGCGGGCGCGCAGCCAAAAAGCAGGCCGGCAAGTGTGGTTGCGACCAGTGCAATGATCAGGACGTGAACGTTCAAATGGAAATTCGCTTCGGACGGTAATATCCCAGCCGGAACGATGCTGAGAATGGCACGCAGCAATCCGACGCCAAGGGCCACGCCGAGTCCACCTCCGATAAGAGCGAGAACCACACTTTCGGTGAGGAATTGACCGAAGATTCGAGCGCGCGTGGCTCCTACCGAGTTGCGAATCGCAATTTCCCGCTGCCGGGCCGCACCCTTGGCCAATAGTAAATTGGCGATGTTGAGGCAGGTGATCAGAAGAAGAAACCCAACCGCGCCCAGAAGAAGCCAGAGGTTGCGAATGCGCTCGCGTGGAAGGATGTCATTATGAAGCAGCTCAACCGACGCGCCCCATCCCTGATTGCTGTCGGGATATGCGGCGGCGATGTGGCTGGTGACCGCGTCCATATCGGCCTGCGCTTGTTTCAGCGTGACGCCGGGCTTCAACCGTCCCATGGTTAAGAGCCAGTGGTATGAGTGATTGATCTGATCAGGCCGGAAGGCAAGCGGAACGGCCATTTCAAAGGTGAAACGGTCCCCGACGCCCGGCGCCAACACTCCGACCACGGTGTACGGTTCGCCATCGATCCGTACTGGCTGGCTGAGAATGTTGGGATTCGCGCCCAGCCGGTTCCACAGTTTGTAGGTAAGAATGGTGGCGTGGTCTTTGCCTGGGATTCCTTCCTCGGGAAGAAAATCGCGTCCCATGAAAAACCGGATGCCCTGCATGTCGAACCAGCCGGGCGTGCAACGCAGGTCATCTACTGGCTCGGGCTGGTCTTGCGTAGCCAGATTTAAACTGGCTCCACTGAAGGCAGACAACTGCTGGAACGAATGATTCTGCTCTTTCCAGTCGAGGAAGTCGCCGGCTGACATCGAGTTTCGGCCGCCGTTGACCTTCGACCAGACCATGACCAACTGATCGGGGTTGGTGTAGGGCATGGGTGCGAGTAGGACGGCATAGACCACGGTGTAAATCGCCGTCGTGGCGCCAATGCCGAGCATGAGCGTGGCGATGACAGCCGCCGTCACGCCCGGACTTTTGCGCAACATGCGCAGGCCGTAAAGAACATTTCTCATGACAGTTCGCATCGTTCCCCCTCGACTGTTTTGGCACACCTCTGCCTTACCGCGAAGTACATTCTGGCTGCCAACTTTGGAGTGGTGGGTCGTGTTGAGAATATTGGGAGTTAGGGGTTAGGCGTTGATTTTGGGATGGGTGTTCTGTCCGAATGCAGTGCTGGGGTGTCCGGTCCTGAACACCGAATCCGGTTGCATCCCTCAATCTTAAAATTACGGGAGCGCGAAGACGCTGCGGCGCGATACTTCCGCGCCGCTGGACAGCCGAGGGCGGCTGTCCCTACACGATTGGTTTTAGTTGGCCGGGGTTAGGGCGGCCTGGACTGTTGTAGTTGTTGGCAGTTCGTCGCCGCGGAAGTATTTGGGTTTGTCTTTGGCTTCTTTCTGGTCGGCGGCTTTCATTTCGGGCATGGCTTCGTAGGGCTTGGAGTAGTCGTTGGCGGCGTTCCAGAACAAGAATCCGATGCCGCCTTTTGCGCGGGCGGTTTCCACCTGAATCTTGATGTATTCCGGTGAGTAGGTTTTAGTACGCCAGTGGAATGCCTGCAGCCACGGGCGGATTACGACGCCTGTCGCGCGATTTCCATCAGGATGCGTGATGAGCTCGAAGCGGTCCATGGACTCGCCAATAAAGTGGGCGGGCTCGTCGCCGGGGTGCTCGATGCCATCCATGCCGAAGAAGTGCGAGGGATAGATCATGGGCGAGAGCACGTCGCAGTAGTGCGCCATGCCGACGATGTCCTGACCGGTGTGGGAGAGGTCGACTTGGCGTTGCCATGCCATGACGCCGAAGACGTCGAGGCTCAGCAGTACGCCCGTCGGATGAAGTTCGGAGTAGGCTTTTTTCAGGAAGCCGGTGATTACGTCGGAGCGCTGCGGGCCGTGGTTGGCTTGGCACGGCTTAGTTTCGGAACTGGCAGTCTTGGCGTCGGCGGCTGGGACTGTTCCGCCTCGCTTCGCTTTGGCGGGACGGACGAGGTGTCCGTCACCACATGTTCCGGTGTCGCTGCTGGCGTTTTCGGCTGCCGACGCAGTTTCGCCTTGGAATATGAATTGGGCGTCTTTCTGGTCGCCTTCGGCGGGGAATCTTACGTAGTCGAACTGGATTTCGTCGACGCCGAGTTGGGCTACGTGCTTGGCCAGGGCGATATCGTAGTCCTGAACTTTGGGGTTGGAGGGATCGGTCCAGACCAGTTTGCCGTTTTCGCGCCACGCGGTCTTATTCTTGCGCGACTGAACAGCTAGTTCGGGATGGGTCACGACCAGGTGCTCGTCGCGGAACATGGCGATGCGGGCGATGGCGTGCATGTTCTGGCTATGTACGAAGTGCACGAACTTGGGCACGTCGTGAATGTAAACCTTGTGCTCGCCGAGCAGCGGATGCTCATAAGGAATGTTGACGCTGCCATCGGAATCCTTGATATCGAAGACGACGGCATTGCCGCCGACTTCGCGCCAATGCTTAATGATGCGGATGCCGTGATCGCTGGCGGCCATAACTCCAGTGAGGTAGATGGCGCGTACTTCGAAATCCCGGGGAACGGGGATGGTGTGCTCGACGATCGGCGCCGGGAGAATGCCGGGGATGACGATCTGCTCGTTGGCTTTAAGGATGTTCGACGACTCCGATTTGTGATTGACGGCGCGGATCGCGTCGGAGAGTTCGGAAGACGTTAAATAAGAGGTCCGGCCCAGGTAGTGATGGGCGACTGTGGGGATGGCTTCTCCGCGCTTGGCGGTATAGATTTCGGTGCCGGGAGCGGCCAGCAGTTTCGGCTCGGGAATGGAAGCCGGTTTCGCGTCATTCGATACTTTGGCTGTGACTGGCTGGAGCTGTGGGGCGGGTTGCTGCTGTGCGGCTGGTTTTATGGTTTGCGCCTGTACGGCGAAGTCAGAGGCGGAATGTGGACCGAGTCGCCAGGCAGCGGCGCCGAACAGAAGACAGGAAACTCCCGTGACAATGCGAAAAGACGAAGTGCGCAATCGTTCCTCCCGAAGACTTGTTCCGATTGCGATAGTAGAGTCGGGTTGGGCGCGCCGCTAGTTACGTGTGGAGTAACACCTTGCGAGTTTTGAGTACCGAGTAGCGAGTACCGAGCGAAATCTCTCGATACATAATATTTGCCACTCATATTCACCTCGGTCGTTGTCAACGGATACTGCTTATCATTCCTGCCGTGCGATTGCTCGGTACTCGGTACTGGGTACTCGATACTGATGTTCCTGCGCATGTTCCTTCCCCCATGGTGCAAAGGTTTTCGCATGCGAATTGTGGAGAGTTGCGGAAAGTAGGATTAGAATCCGCTAAGTGCTAGTGGGGATTGGGGTTCGGCTCAATTAGAGCCGCGTAATTTCGTGGCCAGAGGCTTGCTTATTTCTGATCTACCGGATGCGGCATCTGCGGATGCGAGTTCGGTGAGCGGTTAACAGAAATTGGCAGTACCGGCAATTTGGGGCAAGACGCCGGTAATCGACAGAAAGAGCCTGAGAAAAGGCCAAACGAAAGGGTGATAGCCCGAAAAACCGGGCAACGACTTATGAGAACGAACCTCGCTACAGTGCTCGATCCGAACCGTCGCAGCAACGATGCCGGGGAGTTTGATGCAGCCCTGCGCCGCCGTATTGTGGGCCAGGACCAGGCGGTCGAAAAAGTCGTGGAAATTTATCAGATGTTTCTGGCCGGGCTGAACGCGCCAGGACGTCCGGTGGGGAACCTGCTGTTTCTGGGGCCGACCGGCTCGGGCAAGACGCGCGTGGTCGAAGCCATGGCCGAAGCGCTGTTTGGAGACTCGCGGGCGTGCATCAAGATCGATTGCGCCGAGTTCCAGCACTCGCATGAGATTGCCAAGCTGATTGGCTCGCCTCCGGGATACTTGGGACACCGCGAGACGCATCCGCTGTTGACCCAGGAAGCGTTGAACCAGTGGTTCACGGAGAAGTTGAAGCTCTCGATCCTGTTGTTTGACGAAATCGAGAAGGCTTCGGACTCGCTCTGGCAGTTGCTGCTGGGAATCCTGGACAAGGCGACTTTGACCCTAGGCGACAACCGCCGCGTCGATCTTTCCCAGTGCATCATCATTTTGACTTCGAACCTGGGCGCTCACGAGATGACGGACCTGGTCGATGGCGGGTTTGGTTTCGCGCCTAAAGCGGTAGAAGTCGACGCATCGTTCGATGACAAGATTCAGCGCACGGCTGTGGAAGCTGCCCGGCGCAAGTTTACGCCGGAGTTCATGAACCGCATCGATAAGACGGTGGTGTTCAAGACGCTGCGCGACGAGCATCTCTCGCAGATTCTAGACATCGAACTGGCCATGGTGCAGCAGCGCGTGCTGATGGCTGCGGGCACGAATCAGTTTGTGTTTAACTGCACGCCGGCGGTGAAGGAGTATTTGCTCAAAGAAGGCACCGATCCGCGGTACGGTGCGCGGCACTTAAAGCGTGCGATCGAACGCAATCTGGTGTTTCCATTGGCCAACCTGGTCGCAACCGGGCAGGTGAAGCTGGGAGATTTCGTTCGCGTCGATATGGCCTCGGAGAATCAGATGATCTTCGTCAAAGAGGCCGAGAACGCGATGGCTCCAATGCTGCTCGAGCGCTATGGCGCGGCAGCGGCGAATCAGCCCAATGCACGCGCGGCTAAGACGGCGGCGAACAATCGCCGGGACTTTGGCGCTCCGTCGCCGGGAGTGGCGGAGAGTAAGTAGCTAGCTCTGAGCTGCGAGTCGCGAGTTCTGAGCAAAACCAAAAACTTTATCGTTGGTTGACCGCATTTTCACCCTCGTGTTTCTTTTGGCGCCGGATTATTCCGGCGCCCTTTTTATTGGGCGGGTACGGAGCCGAGCAATTGCTCTCGCGCTGGGCCGTTTTCAAGGGAGATCCCTCGCTCCGCCTGAAAAGCGGCTGCGCTCGGGATGACTCATTCCTGCCTGGATTCCAACTGACGTGCTACTTCTGCAAGAAATGCCCTTCCAGCGCGTTCCAGGGGTAGAATGTCGAAAACATGCTTCGGAGGTCTGGCATGAATCCTCGGCCCAAGACGGTGTCTTTCGCAGTCCCTCTTCTCACCACTCTGCTTTTGGTTGCGTCCGGTGCGATGGCTCAGGAACGGTTTCACACGCCTGATCCGAACGTGATGGTGCGGCTCTCGTATGACAATTCTGGAGTCGAACAAAGTCGCAATCCGGTGCACGTGTGCATCGCCGTTTCCCGCGATGGGGAATACCGATTTGTGCAGGCATTTGGCCCCAATGCACCGCAGGACGTACCGGCGGCGCGGTACCACGGCAAGATGTCGAAGGAAGAGTTGCGCCAATTGACCGAGCTGATTCAATCGGACGAATTGCGGGATCTATCGGGGAGCCATGGCGGCTTGATTCGTCAGACGGCCGAAAGCTTTGCCGCGGAGATTCCGTTTGGTAATCGATCGGGAGACGAGGACTCCTCGGAATCGCCGGAAGCACGATCCTGGCGTTTGCAGTGGGTCAATGGGGACGGCGAGAATCCGTTTTCTGGTCCGGTCCTCAAGCTGGTGGATTGGTTAAAGGACTTCCAACCGAAAAATGCCAGGGGTTTTGAATACAGCGATTACGCGGACGTGTGTCCCGTGATTGGATTCCGGCGGTTACGGCCTTCTATTTCTGAGAATTCGCAGCCGTGATTTGGCCGGAAGTAACCGGCGCGGGACTGCTCTGGAACATTTTTGTTGCTAGAATCATAAAATCGACCGTTCTAGTTCTAGCGACTTTATGAAGAGACCTGTTGCACTTCTGCTTTTTCTTGCCTTGAGTACGGGCGTTAGCCTGCCTGCGTTTGCCCAATCGAAGAATACGTATTCGCAGCCGAAAGGCTCGCTGAAGGCGGAGAAGAAGCAGGCAAAAGCGCAGAGGAAATACGCCAAGCAGCAGAAAAAAGCGCAGAAGAAAATGCTGAAGACTGAGAAGAAGAATACGCACATCCCTCCGCAGCAATTTTAAGTAACCCTTCTTCCGCGCAATGCCGCATCCCTGTTCTAAAATCGCTTCCAGGTGCGGATCACGCTTCCACTCGCGGGCTTACTTCTTCTCGGTGCTCTCGCCACAAGTTTGTCTCAGACCTCCAATTCCAAGTCTGCGCAGCCCGGAAATGAAGCGTGTGCCTCTTGCCATAAGGAAATCGCTAAATCTTATTCAACCACGGTGATGGCGAAGGCCAGTGGTCCGGCGGCGGATGCCGTGAATACGGGCGAGTTCACGCATAAGGCGTCGGGCGTGCATTACAGCGTCTTCAAGAAAGATGGGCGGGCGTGGATGAGCTACGACCGGCCCGAGAATTCTAAAACTGGAGGCCAAGGATTTCATGGGCAGAAGGAGTTGCAGTATTTCATCGGCTCGGGGGTGAAAGGGCGGACCTATTTATTTAGCGTCTCGGACAATAAAGATCAGTTTTGGTTTGAGGCGCCGATCAACTGGTATTCGCAGGAGGCCAAGTGGAACATGACGCCCGCGTATATGCAGGCGCATGAGAGCCCGATGAATCTGCCGGCGTATGTGAGTTGCCTGAACTGCCATACCAGCGGATTGCAAGGTCCGGTTGCGGGGACGGACAGCAAGTTTGAGGGTGCGCCCTTTGCGCATGATGGGATCACGTGCGAGCGCTGTCATGGCGTGGGCGAGGGGCATCTGCGCGAGGGCAAAGGTGCGATTGTGAATCCGGCGAAGCTGCCGGCGGAGCAGCGCGACTCGATTTGCATGGAGTGTCATTTTGAGGGGACGGTTGCGGTGGAGCAGCCGGGAAAACATCTCAGCGATTTTCAGCCGGGAGAGCGGCTTTCGGATTACGAGCATTATTTTCTGCTCTCGGGAAATATGCCGGAGAAGCCGGAGGCACTGAGCCAGTATGAGGCGCTGTCGTTAAGTGAGTGCAAGCGCAAGTCGGGAGACAAGATGTGGTGCGGAAGCTGTCACGACCCGCATAAGGAGCCGGCCGCCCCGGAGAAGGCGGCATTTTATCGGGGAAAATGCCTGGCGTGCCACGGCGAGGGCGAGCAGGGCAAGATTTTTGCGGTGCAGCATCATCCCGACAAGCCGGACTGTACGACGTGCCATATGCCGCAATTGCCTACGAAAGATGTAGCGCATACGGAGACCACCGATCATCGCATCCTGCGTTACCCGAATGTTCCGCTGCTGCCCCGCCTCGAAGTGCGCGGGCCGGTTGGCGCGCCGCTGGTGGCATTTCCGGCGAGCGATGCCGCGCTCTCGTCGACGCGTGACTTCGCGCTGGCATGGGAGGCATTGGCGGTGCGCGGGGTCGAAGGAGGTCCGCGCGCAGCGGTCGAATTTCTGCAGAAAGCGGTAAAGGAGCGGCCGGACGATCCGGCGGTGCTTTCGGCGCTGGCGTATGTGGACCAGCTGCAAAAAAAAGATGACGAAGCGCAGGAGCTTTATCAACGGGCACTGAAAGCCGATCCGCTGAATAATGAGTCGGCGACGAACCTGGGAATGATCGAGGCGCGCGCAGGATATCTGAGGCAGGCGGCGGAGCTGTGGCAGGCGGCGTTTGCGCGGGTGCCGAATCGCAGCGCAATCGGAATGAATCTGGCGATCGCATTCTGTTCGGCTGGGCAGAAAGAAGAAGCGCGCAAGTATGTACTGCGGGTGATCGAATTCAATCCGGATTATGGAAGGGCGAAGTCACTCCTGGCGAATATGAGTAAAGAGCCGGCGGAGTGCAAGCCGTGAGGGAACTGCAGCTGCAGTTTTTTACGGAGGGCCGACTCTATGCCAAGGGAGATCCCTCCCTTCGCCTGAAAACCGGCTCCGCTCAGGATGACGCCATCGAAGCCTGCCTAAGTCAAACGGAAGCACTATCGGCGAGGTTTGAGTGCGAAGTACGCGATGGTCAATAGAGCGATGCAAACGATCCCGCTGTAGAGATTCATGATCGGCGAGAACCAGGTTTGTACCACCACGATGGCCATGATGAGAAAGCCGACGACCGATCCCCATATGCCCAGAGGCGAGCGCAAGGGGAGAGCTGCGATTTCCGCGGGCGATATGCGGCGGCGGAAATTGATGTGAGCGGCGAGAGAAACCAAGGAAGAAAGAATCAGGCCGGTGAAAGCGGCGCCGATCATGTAGCGGAAGGCGTTGCCAGGCGCCCACAAAATCACTCCAAGCGAAACGAAAATCCCCAGGCCCGTAACGATGACCGCGAACTGCGGTGAGCCCCCACGATTGAGCCGGCCGAGACGCGCGGGCGCCCAGCCGGTGCGTGCCAGTGAAAAGACCATGCGCGATCCGGCGTAGAGGGCCGCGTTAGCTCCCGAGAGCGCGGCGGTGAGCACGACGAAGTTCATCACGGCGGAGGCGTGCGGAATTTTGACGATGCGAAACGTGGTCACGAAAGGGCTCTCGGCCACGCCGGCGTGATTCCAGGGCATGACCCCGAGCAGGATGACCATCGCTCCAACATAGACGAGTGTCAATGTGCCGAGGGTGAGCCAGACGGCGCGGCGCACATCGTTGGCCGAGCGCGATTCTCCAGATGCGACTGCGACCATCTCCGATCCCCCGAAGCTGTAGACGGCGTAGGTCATCGCGATGAGCGGAGCCAGCATGCCTTTCGGAAAGAATCCGCCTTGCACGTTGTATTGCGGAGCCACGCGGCCGCTTAGAAGGAGCGAGGCTCCGATCACGATGAAACCGAGAATCGTCGCCAGCTTGATCATCGAGAACCAGAACTCGAAGCGGCCGTAGGAGTCTACGCTGCGCAGGTTGATGGCGAGCAGAAGAGCCGCGAAAATCAGAACCCAAATCCAGGAGCGCACGCCGGGGAACCAATAGGCCATGTAAGTGGAGGCAGCGACCATTTCGGCGCCGATGTTGAGGGCGATGCCGAGCCAGTATCCCGCGCGGGCGATGAAACCGAAAAAAGAGTTGAGGTAAAGCTCGCCGTAAACCCCAAACGATCCCGCGGCGGGATGCGCGCAAGCCAACTCGCCAAGCGCCATGGCGAAGGTGAAGTTGCTGAAGGCGGCGACGACGAAGCTGAGAATGGCGGCGGGGCCGGCGATTTGCATCGCAGCACCGGAGCCGAGCAGAAGACCCGTGCCGATTGAGCCGCCGACAGCGACCATCGCCATCTGTCCGGCGGTGAGCTGGTGGTGAAGCCCTTCTTCGTGGATATGAGCAGCGCGATCCGGCGTCGAGGACACGGGACAAGATAACAGAAAAAACCGTAATTTCAGGGCGAATCAAAATACCCACCCTAGCCGCAAAGAGCGCGGCCAAGGGTGGGGGCGACCATGTTTGTTCTTAGTTTGTTGACCCTTGCGCGGCGGCGAGATTCACGATGAAAACGTCGCAGCGTATAGCACCGGTGTTGTCCTTGCCCATGGTGGTCAGCCAGTCCGATGTCCAGGCGAAGAATTTGCCGGTCTGCGAAACCGCGCCAATCGTATTTTGGCAATTGAAGTTGGACGACGATCCGCTGTTGTAGGTGTGCGCTGCTCGGATGTAGTCCCCGCTTTGCGTGATGCCGAAAATCTCTCCGTAGAGCGGGCCGGGGAAGGTGCAGCCTTCGTAGCGATTGCCGGATTTGTTGCATCCTTTGCCACCGAAGGTGGTGAGATCATTTTGCACGTTCGTGAGCCAGATGGGGTAAGTGTCCTTAGAGTCAGCGGCGTTATTGGAGTAGTGATTGTCAGTGTCAGGCGTGAGGTCGGGAACGGAGTTGACCATGCTGTACGACAAAGGATCACTGAAGGCACGCTTCGCCGTCTCGGGCCACAGGATTCCATTGTAGATGTGGCTGTAGCCTTCCACCATGTGGCCGGTGCAATTGGCGGTTCCGGCGGGGCTGTAACAGCGCGTAACGTTGGTCGTCCCGATCTCCCAGAAGTAGGGATGCGAACCCGTGGTGACTTTACAAGCAGAGTTCGTACAGCCCCCAACCGCGATGCGTAAATAATTTCCGTCGAGGGACATATAGACTTCGTGGATGGTGAATTCGTCCGGCAGACTCATCGGCGAGCATCCGGTGGATGTGCAGAGTTTGGCGTGAGCGGTATCGTAGCGGTAGCACTGGCCGGAGGGAGCGTCGTATACGGTGATGTCCGTCCCAGTATCCTGCCCACCTTTCTTGTTGGAAAAAGCCTGCGCGAAGCGTTTGTCTCCCGCGCTCACTGACAGAACCGAATGCCAGATACCGTTGCCCGTGTTGTAGGGATTGGGCATGCTGGGGCAATCGGCGAAGTCGAAAACTTTTGATCCGCTTGCGGTAATCGAAGTTGTGCCGGCGAGCGTGATCTTGTATAGAGCCGTGCTATTTCCGTTGACGCCGGTGATTTCGGTTGCCGCTCCGGGGACGGCGAAGACGACTTGGGGATTTACGCGGCTGAAAGATCCGCTGCCACCAAAGCGAACCTGATTTGTTCCAGGCACCCACGGCTTGGTGTTCTGCACCTGCATGGTCGAGGGATTGAACGCGACCGGATATTTCCATGATCCGTTGTCGACGACCAGGACATAGGTGTCGTTGGTGTTGAAAATGTTGTCGCCGTCCGAGCCGCTGAGAGTGGTGGTGATCGTCTCGTTCTTGAAAGAGGTGCCGTCGGTGATGCGGACAATCGGAAGTTTGAAGTCCGACGGCGTGACGATGGCGTTCTTGCCCTTACTGACATTGGGCGGCGGATTCACGTTGTTGGTTGTAAGCAAATCGCTGCGCGCGCAGCCATAGGTCGGCGGAGCGCAGTTGGCGGTGTCAATGGTGTCGGATGCATCGGATTGCGCCTCTACTTTGGGAAGGCCGAATGATACGAGCAGCAATAAAATTGCGACGAGCAGATGTGTTCTGGGAAAAATACGCACGATTCCTCCTTAGATTGGGTGCTTCGGTTCAGGACGCAGCGAAACCACGTCCTGTAAGGCACCGCGCACACTTCGGGTATTGGCGTCGCGCACATAAAATGCGGGACACAGTTGTGGGTACACAGCTAGTGTGTTTTCCAGTCGCTGGAACGGGCGGATGAGACGGGGGATGCCCTCAGCGACAGCGTGCGGTCGTGACTTCTTAGATTTGTTCTTCGATCACAATTTCGTGGACCACTCTCGATCGAAGACTTCACGTACTCAAAGCATCATTCGATGTGCAGGCCAAAAGTTATTGCAGTCGCGGAATGAAGTCAACGCACGGGTGCACCTATGAGTGTGAATATGAACCTTCGTGTTTCAAGCAAAGAATAGGTAACGAAATTCTCTGCCGCGGATTTGCATCGATCCAAATGGTCATTCTGAGGCGGCGGTGCCGCGAGAACGCGCAATTGCCTGCGATGCGGATTCTGGGGCTAAGTTGTTGCGGCCATTATTTTGCAAATGCATCCAGAATTCGATGACCTTCGTAACCGCATTGCACCGTTACCGCATTGCTGGCAGTTCGGGCGCGCTCCTAGAATCGGAGCAGGGTTTACTCCGCTTCATTTCCACATGCCTGAGATCACAAAACGAATGGACAGGGCCGAGCTGGGGAAGCGCATTGAGCGCGCCGAGAAGTTGCTGCAAAAGGGCAAGACCGCCGAGGCGCTGGACGACTATCTGCTGGTCCTGAAAGACGATACAGAAAATGATGTCGTGCGGCAGTTGGCGGCAGATTTGTGCCTCTCCTTGAGCCGCAACAGCGACGCTGTCAATCTGCTGGGTGACTTATTCGAGCGCCAGGTGGGCACCGGAGATGCGACGCGCGCTAGCCTGACTTACAAAAAACTGGCGCGGCATGGCAATCCGACGTGGCAGCAGAAATTTCGCTTCGGACTTCTTCTCGAAGGCTCGAACAAAAAGCTGGCGGTCGGAACCTACGAAGGCGCGCTCGCCGATCTGCAGAAGCTGGGCAAGAAGCAGGAGACGGTTGAGATTCTGGATCGCATTGTGGCCCTCGAACCGACGCAGGCGAATCTGCTGCGGGTGGGGGAACTGGCCTCGGAGTTAGGAAATCGCCAGAGCGCAGCGTCAGCGTTTCAGCGTCTGGCGCAACTGGTCGCCGGCGAGGGAGTCGACGCGTCGCAGTGGTATCAGCGGGCTTATGAGGAAGATGCTTCTGATCCGGCGATTGCTCTGGCGTACAGCAAAGTTCTGATCTCGCAGGGACAGGCGGGCGCGGCAATTTTTATTCTCGAGCCACAGTTGCACGCTGACAAACCGACCGTCGAACTTCTTGAAACCTACGCGGGTGCGCTGATTGCCACAGGCCGCTTCGGTGAGGCGGAGCCGCTGGTATGGCGGCTGTTTGAACAGAATCCCTCACGCGTGCAGCAGGTGATCGCGCTGATCGGGCAATTTCTCGATGCGAATCAGGATGATGCCGCAGTCGAACTTGCGCGCAAGCTCGAGCAATTTCAGCGGCGGCGCGGAGAGCGGCGCCAGTTCATCGCCATCATGCAGGAGATCACGGGCGCACACCGGCCTTCTCCGCAGATGCTGGAGTTTCTGAGCGAGCTTTACAACTCCTCGAATCGCGAGAGCGACTACTGCCACACTCTGTTGCAATTGTTCGATCTCTACTGCGGCACGAAAGAGTTTGGCAAGGCGGCGGAGTGCCTGGACCGCGCGGCGGAAGTAGATCCCTACGAGCCGGGACATTTGAAACGGCTCGAGATGCTGAAAGGCAAAGTCGACGAGGGCCGCTTCAAAGTGATTGCGTCACGCTTCAGCTCTGCGGCGAAGCCAGCGGAAGAGCCGATGCCAGCGCAGGGGCCAACGCTGGGAGCAGGCACACTGCAGGATCTGATGCTGCAGGCAGAAATTCTGGTGCAGTACGGCATGCGCAACAAAGCCGTTGAGCGCCTGCAGAGAATCCAGGAGCTGTTTCCGCGCGAAGAAGAGCGCAACGAAGATTTGCAGCGGCTTTATATGTCAGCGGGAGTTACGCCACGCTACGCGGGATCGGCTCCGTTGCCTGCGGCCGCATCGACGCCAACTCCGGCGGCAGCACCTGCGGCGGCGCCTCCGCCGGTGGCGGCTCCGGCTCCAGATCCGGCCGCTGACGTTCGCAGCTTCACACGCGTGGCTGAGATCACGCGCAAGCTCTACCACCAGAGCACGGCTCCGGCAGTGTTGAGTACGGCGGTCAAAGAAATTGGAGCGCACTGGGAGGCGACTCGTTGCATCGCCGTGATGGGCAAGCCGGGTTCGGCTCCGACGGCGGTCGACGAATATTGTGCCGAGGGATTCAAGAAGGCGAGCGCGGCTGCGATCACCGAATTAGTGCCGTGTCTGCAGCATGCGGTCGATGGCCTCGAACCGCTGGCCATTCCGGAAGCGTCGAAGGCTTCGGCGCTACAGGCGGCGAGGAAATCAGTGACGGAGCTGGGCGTGGTATCGATTCTGGCGATTCCGCTTACTGATGGCGAAGAGGTCGTGGGCATTCTGGTGCTGTTGCACAATCGCGCACGCGCGTGGCACCCGTCGGACATGGTTGTGTTGAAGACCCTCGCCGACCAGATTGTGATCGCACTCAATAACGCCGGGTTGCGACGATTGGTGAAGAATCTTTCAGTAACGGATGAGAAATCAGGCCTGCTCAAGCGAGCTTCTTACATCGATCTGCTGCTGGCCGAGAGCAAGCGGGCGACGCAGAATGCCTCCGCGCTGTCGGTGCTGCTGATTCAGTTCGGTAAGAGCGGGCAGATGATCAAGGAATACGGCGAGGCCGAGGTACAAGCGGTGATGGAACGCGTGGGGCAAGTTTTTGCGGCGAATATTCGCTCGAACGACCTCGCATTCCGCTACGACACAACTTCTATTGCGATTCTGCTGGGCGAGACCGCGGAAAAAGAGGGAATGCTGGCCATCGAAAAGCTGCGCAAGACCGTCACCGAAATTCGTCTCCCTGCGCGGGATGGTACGGAGCCGGGACAATCAATTCAATTCTCAGCGGGATTGGCCGAGGCGGTGATTCGCGAGGAATACGATCCCATCGATATTGTCACCGAGGTGATCAACCGTGCCGAGCAGGCGCTCGGACAGGCGATGGCGCAAGGCCCGGGAAAAGTGATTGCGCTGGGTGCGGCGCTGGCTGCCGGCGCGGTGGCGTAATTCGGTTAACGTCGGTTCAACACGGAGACACTGAGCTACAGAGAAATCTCAGAAATCCTGATTTGTAGAACATCCCGCCTATTTCCATCTCTCGTTTCAAGAAAGCTTGTGGTTCCTCCCTGTCTCCGTGCCTCCATGGTGAATTCAGCCGCTCACTGTTAAACTAACGAGTTTGGCTCATTGCTTCTGAACGTTCTTATCGGGGTCCATCGAAATCATGCTTAAAGCTGGAGAGATTGCGATTGTCAGCGGGGCGCGCACGCCCTTCGGGCGTTACTGCGGCAGGTTGAAAGACTATACGGCGCAGGAACTGGGCGCGGTTGCGGGCAAGGGCGCGATTGAGCGCTCCAGGATTGATGCGAAGGAATTCGATCATGTTGTTTTCGGCAATGCGCAACAGACTTCCGGCGACGCACTGTATGGCGCGCGGCACGTGGGGTTGCGGGCGGGCATTCCGATTGAGACTCCGGCGCTGACGGTGAACCGCCTATGCGGTTCGGGCATGCAGGCGATTGTGAGCGCAGCGCAGATGATCCAGACCGGCGAGGCGAAGGTTGTGCTCGCGGGCGGCATGGAGGCGATGTCGCAGGCGCCATTCGTGATTCGCGGGCGCGATGGCTTCACTCTGGCTCCGGGCGGAAAATTGGAAGATTCGCTGATGGTGGCCTTGCTGGATTCTTATTGCGGATCGTATATGGCGAATACCGCAGAGCTCTATGGATCGGAGCAGGGCATTACGCGGCAGATGCAGGACGAGTTCTCGCTGCGTTCGCAGCAAAAGGCGGATGAAGCATACAAGGCGGGACGCATTCAGGAAGAGCTGGTGCCGGTGCCGCTGCGGAATCATAAAGGTGAGGCGACGGGCGAGTCGCTGACGGAAGATGACCACCGGCGTCCGCAGACGACGATGGAGGGATTGGCGAAGCTGAAGCCGGCATTTGGGAAAAATGGAAGTGTGACGGCGGGCAACGCCAGCGGCATTGTGGATGGCGCGGCGGCGGTGGTTGTGATGTCGCTTGACGAAGTGCGCAAGCGCAACATGGAGCCGCTAGGGCGGATGGTGAGCTGGGGCATCGCTGGGGTTGAGCCCAAGTTGATGGGGCGCGGTCCGGTGCCGGCGACGAAGATTGCCCTGCAGAAAGCCGGATTGTCGCTCGATTATATCGACCTGATCGAAGTGAATGAGGCGTTCTCTGCGCAGTATCTGGCTGTTGAAAAAGAGCTGGGACTGAACCGCGAAAAGGTAAATGTGAATGGCGGGGCGATTGCGCTGGGACATCCGCTGGGCGCGACCGGGACGCGATTGGTAATCACGCTGCTATACGAGTTGAAGCGGCGGCACAAGAAGTATGGGTTGGCGACGGCGTGTATCGGCGGCGGCCAGGGAATTGCGATGATCGTCGAGAATATGAATTAACTACTTTCGCCACGGATTTATGTGGATCAGCACGGATAAAGCAAGTTCTTGGATTCTTGATCCGTGATAATCCGTGTGATCCGTGGCTGATCTTTTCGGGAGTGCTATGGAAATTAAGAAAGTTGGAGTTCTCGGTTGTGGGTTGATGGGGTCTGGCATTGCGCAGGTTTGCGCCATGGCTGGGTTTGACGTCGCGGTGCTCGAGGTCGAACAGAAGTTTCTCGACAAGGGGTTTGCCGGGATCGAGAAATCGCTCGCAAAGTTCGCCGAGCGGCCCGTGGAGAAAGGCGGGATCACGGCGCAACAGAAAGATGCGGCGCGGGCGCGGTTGAAAGGCACGACGAGCAAGTCCGACCTGGCCGATTGCGACATTGTCATTGAGGCCATCATCGAGAATGTGGAAGAGAAGAAAAAGATGTATGCGTCGCTCGACGGCATCGTGAAAAAGGACGCGATCTTTGCTTCGAACACTTCTTCGATTTCGGTGACCGAATTATTGACTTCCGTGAAACGTCCGGAGCGGTTTATTGGGCTGCACTTCTTCAATCCCGTGCCGCTGATGAAGCTAGTCGAAGTCGTGCGTACGATTGCCACTTCCGACGAGGTGTATCAGGCCGCTTACGAGTTCGGGAAAAAGCTGGGCAAGGTCCCGGTGCGCACTTCCGACAAGACGGGATTCATCGTGAACCGGCTGCTGGTGCCGTATCTGCTTGATGCGATTCGCGCGTATGAAGAGGGTGTGGGTTCGATTGAAGACATCGACAACGCGATGAAGCTGGGCTGCGGCTATCCGATGGGGCCGTTTACGTTGCTGGATTTCGTCGGCCTCGACACGACTTATTACATTACGCATGTGATGTATGACGAGTTCAAGGAGCGGCGGTTCGCATCGCCGCCGCTGCTGAAGCGGCTGGTAATGGCAGGGTGGTACGGGCGGAAGTCGGGCCGCGGGTTTTATGATTATGCGGACCCGGAGAAGCCGCGGGCGCAGAAACTATGACGACGCGCTATCACTCAATGCCGAATAACGACTCGGAAACACCGTACTGAAGCAAGACCAGGCAAAAAGCGAAAAGTGTGCAGAGAAAACTGGTTATGTACCATTTGAAACCATTCCCTTTTCTTAAAATCAACATGTTGGCCAAAGCTGGCGAACCAAGAAAGAAAATCGCGAGATGCGCGATATAGAATCCCCGGCCCAAAATGTTTTGACTGCGAGTCGCGCCTATCCAAATGAGCAATATGATTTCGGTGACGAACAATGCCAACACAATGACCGAGAGAATGCGGAGAAAGAAACTGAGCCGTATAGACCGCTTAATTACTTTTTCGGCCAATAGGCAATACAACGCGCTGCAAACAAAAGCAACTGGCACCGATAAAAATATGCCGAATAGTTCCATGTGTTGAACGCTAGCATAGGACAAGATGCATTGCTCCAAAATCGAAACTGGTCTACGGCAATTTGTTATTTATGAACTTCGAAAACATCATTCTCGAAAAGAAAAACGCGATTGCTTATGTCACCGTCAACCGTCCGAAGGTGCTCAACGCGCTCAACATGGCGACCATGGAGGAACTGCGGGCCGCATTTCATGACATCAAGAACGACAAAGACATCCGCGTAGTGATTTTTACTGGCGCGGGCGAGAAGGCGTTTATTGCTGGAGCCGATATCAGCGAACTGGCGAAGCAGGATGCGGTGACCGGCAAGGAATACACGCATCGCGGGCAGAGCGTTCTGAATTTGATCGAAAATCTCGGCAAGCCGGTGATTTGCTGCATCAATGGATTCGCGCTCGGCGGCGGATGCGAAATGGCTTTAGCCTGCACCATGCGCCTGGCCAGCGACAACGCGAAGCTCGGCCAGCCCGAGGTGAAGCTGGGGATTATTCCGGGCTATGGCGGATCGCAGCGGCTGCCGCGACTGGTAGGCAAAGGGCTGGCTATGCAGATGGTGCTGGCGGGCGAGATGATCACGGCGCAGGAGGCGCATCGCATTGGGCTGGTAAATGAAGTAACGGCGCCGGCAGATTTGATTCCACGGGCGGAGGCGATTGCGGCAAAGATTATTGCCAACGCTCCTCTGGCCGTGCAATATGCGATGGAAGCCGTCAACAAGGGCATGGAGATGACACTGGCGGAAGGGCTATATCTCGAGGCCGTGTTGTTTGCGGTGGCATGCGCTACGGAAGATAAAAAAGAGGGCACGGCGGCATTCCTGGAAAAGCGTGCGCCGCAATTTAAGGGCAAGTGACTTCTTTCGCCACGCATTAACACGGATTTTCACGGATAAAACTTCTAACCACAGAGGACGCAGAGATCGCAGAGACGAAACCCAAGTTGAAAATTGAGTCCGTGCCTGAGGCGGCGGTTGCTTCGCTCGAAGGCCAACTCGATGCTTCTGGCAAGCGCTTTGCGATTGTCGTGGCGCGATTCAATGCGTTCATTACCGAGCGACTCTTGCTTAGCGCTTGTGATGGATTGCTGCGCACCGGCGCTGCCAAGAAAGACATCGCCGTGGTGCGCGTGCCTGGAGCTTTCGAAATTCCTTCAGCTGCGCGGACGTTGGCGGAAACCAAGAAATATCACGCGATCATCTGCATCGGATGCCTGCTGCGTGGAGATACGGCGCACTACGATGTGATCGTGAATGAAGTCGCGCGCGGGATTGGACAATCGGCGCAAGAAACGGGCGTTCCGCATGCCTTCGGAGTGTTGACCTGCGATACGCTGGAGCAGGCCATCGATCGTGCGGGGTTGAAGATGGGGAACAAGGGATTTGAAGCTGCGCTGGCTGCGGTGGAGATGGCTTCGTTGAAGCAAGCTGTCAGCTCTCAGCCGTCAGTTCGCAGCGAAAAGCAAGTTCCCGTTCGACTTCCCGGCTCCGCTTGGTCGCTCAGGGCAGGCTCTCACTCGCGCTCAGCGCGTGTTCGGAATGACAAGATTCGGAGTCGAAAGAAGCGTAGATAGCTCCCGCCTAAAGTAAACTGACCAATAGTTCTTTCCCTAAACCTTATGGGCACACGCCGAAAATCTCGAGAGATGGCGCTGCAGATGCTTTTCCAGGCCGACATGGGAAAGCAGGACGCCGATCAGGTTCGGCGCACGTTCTGGGCCGAGCACAATACTGCCAGTGATGAAGTGCGCGGCTTCGCCGACGACTTGTTTCGCGTGGCCACCGATCGCGTCGCCGAGATCGATGGGCTGATCGAGAAGCACGCGGAGCATTGGCGCATGGAGCGTATGGCGGCGGTAGATCGCAATCTGCTGCGCGCTGCCGTGGCCGAGTTACTCGGATATAAAGAGACGCCGCGCGCGGTCGTGATCAACGAGGCGCTGGAGATTGCGCGGAAATTTTCTTCGCCGGAGTCGGTGCAGTTCGTGAATGGCGTGCTGGATAGCGTCGGGAAAGAGTTGGAAGGAAGCAGCGAGTCGCGAGTCCCCAATCCCGGGCCGTGAGAGAGATTCTCTTCGCTGTCCCAGGCTCCCTATAAAACCGCTACGCCGTCCGCGTTAAACAATCTCCTTAAAACTTCCTATGGTTTTACCGCGAGCACATTCAGCGTGCATGGCACTTGATTCAACGAGTACGTGCAGAACGGATTCAGGTAGTCGGGCAGGTTGGGGAAAGAGACTTCCAGTTGATCCGCGCCGCCGAGCGAGGTGCTGATTACGTGGATCTCACCGTCGTTCGCGGGGGCGAAAATCGTGCTGGCGTCGACAGTCATTGCGGCCGTTGTCGGAACGGCGCCATTTTCGAGTGGAATTCCGGTTACACCGGTGGTTCCGAAGTTATAGACCGTGATACGCGAACTATTGTTGGTGACGACGTAGAGAAACGCTCCGTCGGCGGACATGAAGAAACCAACAGGCTGAATTGTTCCCTGGCCCAGTTCGATTCGTTGTACGAGACTGGCTCCGCCGGTGATGAATGTCAGGTTCTGAGGACACAGAGTTCCACCCGGTGCAGCGGTTGCGCTGGCGGTAAGAATGTCGACTCCGGTCGAGTCAAGAATGAAGATATGAATTCCATCAGGGATCAGATTGCCGGCGGAATCGGTGCCGTCAATGTGAACGCCAGGCACAACGCTGATGAACAGCGGATTGGAAGGAAGATTCACGACCGCGGGCACGCTTCCGGTCTGCGAAGTACTGGTCGCGACGGCGTTGTTGCAGACGCTGTACGCAGTCAGGTTTGGAGTGCTGCCATTCAGCGAAGATTCCGTCAGGAACACGAACGCGCCGTTCGGTGAAAAAACGAGTTTGTTCGCGCGCCCGGTTAAGGCGAATGGCCCCTGCAGAGCTTGCAGCGGTGAGTAGACGTAAAGGGAAACGCCATTGTCTCCCACGATAAAAGTTTTCTGTCCGTCGGGAGCGAAAGCAGCAGCGGTGGCCTGGTTGATGTTGAGCGCGGTCGTGGAGACGTTGCTCGAGTTGTTGGCATTGACAATGTAAACCTGATTCGGCGTGTGCACCGTGTCCGAAAAGGCGGAGACATTTCCGTTGTTGGAAATTGCCAGTATCTGCCCGGTCATAAAACCAAGCTGCGTGAAGGCATTGTTGCTGGTTCCGAGGTTCGCGGGATTCAGCAGGAATGCGCCAAATTCGCTGCCTACGTACGCTTTGTCGCCGGCTAGATCGTACAGCAGCGAGTTGGGCGGAGCGGGCATGATATTAACGTTGCCGGGCACCGCCTTGTTGCTCGTGAAATTGTAGAGTCCTACGGTGCAGATTGTGGGAGAAACCGCCTCGCATCCGGTGCTGGTTACCAAGGCAGAAGCGACAGCCGGTGTTCCATTTACCAGTCCAGAGATGGCTCCAGTCTGTGGAGCGGGCGCAGGCAGCGGCGCGGACGAATAAACGGGATAAGGAATCAACTGAGCGCAGCTGAAGGTCGGATTACTCGGAAAATTAGAGGCAAAGAATTGCGTGCAGGTATTGATCTTTGTCTGATCAAGTTGGCCGTTGGTAGTAAGCGACGTGGGAATCAGGGGAAAGCCGATATTGCAGGTCGGAGGTGAGCAGGATGTAGTTACGGTTCCCGCGCCGACGGAGGGCGTCGAGACGCCACAAGTGATCGTGCAGTTTGCCGCGGTTGAAATAACCTCAGGTGAAGATGCGGTCCAGGTCAGAGGTATCTTACTCAGGACTGGCCCGCCGTTCGTGTTCGGCAGGGAAGTGATGCCGGCAATATCGGTGAGGATGGCGGTCGCGTTCTGTGAAGTCCCTTTCGATGCGACGAAGGTGGTGAGTCCCGGCAGATTGGTTCCGGCCGGTCCAACTTGCAAGGTGATGTTCTGAATGTTGCAAGTCTCGAAGAAGTCGAGCGGCGGCGACGTTGTCCCTTGGGAATTCTGATATGACGTCTGCAGAAAGGATGTGCTGTTCACTCCGCTGGAGGTCGCATAGATCTGCGTCAGGCCAGGATTTGCCGCGGTGAGCCTTGCCTGATTTAGCGTGACGTTATAAGTGAAGCTGCCGTAGACGACATTCTGCACGATTGGGGCAATCGTTACGACGCTGGCATTGTTGGCGGACCAGGTGAAGGTGCCGACCTCGCTGGTAATGTCGATTCCCTCGCTGAAGGCGTGCGCTTCGACCGTCATGATGCCGCCCTGCGAAAGGCAGGGTTCCTGCGGAGGGAAACCGCTCAACTCAAAACCGGTGACAGTGATGTTGTCGATGGGGGGGTGAACAAACACGAGCGCCGGCGCACTGGTCTGTCCGCTGGCGGATGCCGTGACTTGAACCGGGCCGGTCTTCCCCGCGGAGCAGACCGAATAGGTCAGATTCCAGGAACCGCCACAGGCGAAGCCGTTGGGAGCAAAGCTAAGGATGGAAGTGTCGCTGGAAGTAAAGGTAAATGCAGTATTGACGTTGCCGCCGGAAGCGTTCTGTGCGCTGGCGGTGAAGCTCATGATGCTTCCACCTTGCAAAGATGTTCCATTGCCGGGATTGATCGTGACCTTGGCGGGAAAGTTCGAGATGCCGGGAGGACGATGGCCGCCGCAACCGCTGAGGTTCCAAAGCAAAAACGCTGCCAGCGCGAATCCGCCCACTCTCCGACACAACTTGCCCATGCACCCTCTTTCGCTCACGGCTTTTCGCCGACTTGGCGTTATGGCTCTCCATCTGACAGACGCGCACACTGTAGAAGAAGGATGAGCCGCTGAATGAATTGGAAAACTTGTAGTGTAGAGGGTGGAGAAAGAATCGGCAAGTTGAGCGTCGATCTTCTCAGTTGATCTCCTCAATTGCCTACCGTTTTCCAGCCCGATATTGGGATGCAGGAAGATGGTGTTGACGATGTTCGATTCTGCTTGCTATATTTGTAAGGTTCCGCGAGTTCATCCAGGCTTGCTGTATGTTGCACTCTTCTGCGAGTGTCTTTAGAAGAAATGCAATCGGGCTGTTGAGAAATTCGTTTCCGGATGCGAAAGTGATTCGGAGACTTCCTCGCTGAAACGCTCCTGCGGTGCCTTTCGCCCGATGCGGAAGGATATGCAGGGCAGGGCTGGCGAAACGGAGCGCCCCCGGAATAGGGCCGGGCGCCACCGTCGGCAGCGAATGTCTGAACAGGAATCCAGAATCTCTGCAGCGCTGGCTTGCAATAGCAGCTGCGCGCGGCGAGAAGTAATGATCGGCTTCGCGTCGGTCATGCCTGTGGGTGCTCGTTGAGGCCTGCAGGAAGCGCCGGCAAGAGTGAGCCGCCTATCGTTTTGTCGATGCGGCTAAGGAGCAGCAAGAGTGCCTACGTTTAATCAATTGGTGGCCCAGGGCCGGAAGCGGCCGCGTTATAAGACGGCGAGTCCTGCGCTGCAGGGCTGTCCGCAGAAGCGTGGAGTTTGCACCCGCGTCTATACCCAGACGCCGAAGAAGCCGAACTCGGCGCTGCGGAAAGTAGCGCGCGTCCGTCTGACTAACGGCATTGAAGTAACGACCTATATTCCCGGCGTCGGCCACAACCTGCAGGAGCACTCGATTGTGCTGATCCGCGGGGGCCGCGTGAAAGATCTGCCGGGCGTGCGCTACCACGTGATTCGCGGCACGCTGGATGCGGTTGGAGTTGCCGGCCGCCAGCAGGGCCGATCGAAGTATGGCGCTAAGCGCGCCAAAAAAGGCTGAGGATTGATTCATGCCACGTAAAGGACATATCGCAAAGCGGACCGTTCCAGCCGATGCCGTGTATGGCTCGGATCTGGTAACGAAGTTCATCAACTCAATGATGTGGCAGGGCAAGCGCTCGACCGCCGAAGGAATTTTTTATGAGGCGCTGAAGCGTGTTGAGTCCAAGGGTGGCGATGAGGCCATCAAGCTGTTCAAGAAGGCCGTCGAGAACGCCAAGCCGCTGCTCGAAGTGAAATCCCGCCGCGTCGGCGGCGCGAACTATCAGGTTCCGGTCGAAGTAAACGCCGACCGGCGTACCTCGCTCGCCATCCGCTGGATCATTACTTATGCCCGCGGACGCGGCGAAAAGGGAATGGTCGATAAGTTGTCGAACGAATTACTGGATGCGGCTACGGGTAAAGGCGCCGCCATCAAGAAAAAAGAAGATGTGCATCGCATGGCGGAAGCGAACAAGGCATTTGCGCATTACCGCTGGTAAATAATTTTCGGAGCCCAGAAAGAGTTAGAGAGTCGTGTCTAGAACAGTTCCATTAGAGCGTTGCAGAAACATCGGCATCATGGCCCACATTGATGCCGGTAAGACCACTACGACGGAGCGCATCCTGTTTTATACGGGAAAGACGCACCGCATCGGAGAGGTGCACGAAGGCACTGCGACCATGGATTGGATGGAGCAGGAGCAGGAGCGCGGCATCACGATCACGTCCGCCGCGACGACCTGCACCTGGCGCGATATCCGCATCAATATTATTGACACTCCCGGTCACGTCGACTTTACCGCTGAGGTCGAGCGTTCGCTGCGTGTGCTCGACGGCGCAGTTGCCGTGTTTGACGCGGTGCACGGCGTGCAGCCGCAGTCGGAAAAAGTCTGGCGGCAGGCCGATAAATACGGCGTGCCAAGAATTTGCTTTATCAACAAGATTGACAAGATGGGTGCTGATTTCGAGCATGCCGTCGATACCATCCGTAAGCGACTCAGCGCCAAGCCCATCGCGATTCAGATTCCCATCGGACAGGAAGCGAAGTTTGTCGGAGTGGTCGACCTGATTGCCATGAAAGCGATCGTCTGGAAAGACGAGACCATGGGCGCGGAGTATATCGTCGAAGAAATTCCCGCCGAGCTGAAAAAGAAGGCGGAAGCGTTTCACGCGCAGCTGGTCGAGAGCATCGCGGAAAACGATGACGAGATTCTGCATAAGTTCCTGGAAGGCGAAGAGATTTCTGGGGATGAGCTGAAGAAGTCGCTGCGCAAGTCGACCATCGCATTGAAGGTTTTCCCGGTAGTGGTGGGAACGTCGTTCAAGAATAAAGGTGTGCAGCCGCTCCTCGATGCGGTGGTGGATTACCTGCCTTCGCCGCTGGACGTGGGCGAGACGCACGGGCACGATCCGGACAATGGCGGTGCTGAAATTACTCGCAAGCCGGACGACAAAGAGCCGTTTTCGGGGCTGGCCTTCAAGATCATGGCGGACCCGTTCGTCGGCCAATTGATTTTTATTCGCGTGTACTCCGGGCAGTTGAAGACCGGCGATTCGGTGCTGAACGTTCGCACCACCAAGACCGAGCGCATCGGGCGTCTGTTGAAGATGCACGCCAATAAGCGCGAAGAAATTTCAGAAATTCTTGCCGGCGACATTTGCGCCGCAGTTGGCCTGAAGAACGTCTCGACTGGCGACACCATCTGCGACGAGCGTCATCCGATTGCGCTTGAATCGATTCAGTTTGCCGCGCCTGTAATTTCGGTTGCGGTTGAACCCAAGACCAAGGCCGATCAGGAAAAGATGGGCATGGCGCTGGCCAAGCTGGCGCAGGAAGATCCGACCTTTAAGGTTCACACCGATCCCGACAGCGGGCAGACCATCATCAGCGGCATGGGCGAGTTGCACCTGGAAATCATCGTCGACCGCATGATGCGTGAGTACAAAGTCGAGGCTAACGTCGGCAAGCCGCAGGTGGCATATCGCGAGACTATCCGCAAGCACTCCGAGGCAGAAGGTAAATACATTCGCCAGACCGGCGGCAAGGGGCAATACGGTCACGCCAAGATTTATCTCGACCCGCAACCACCCGGCGTTGGTTACGAGTTCGTCAACGATGTGAAGGGCGGATCGGTGCCGAAGGAATTCATTAAGCCGATCGATCAGGGTATTCGGGAAGCGCTCGAAGGCGGAATTCTGGCCGGCTATCCCATGGTCGATGTGAAGGCGACGCTTTACGATGGCAGCTATCACGACGTCGACTCGAACGAAATGGCTTTCAAGATTGCCGGTTCGATGGCGTTCAAGGAAGCGGCGCGTAAGGCTTCCCCGGTGCTGCTGGAGCCGGTGATGGCGGTCGAAGTGGTGACTCCGGAGGATTTTGCCGGAACCATCATGGGCGACCTGAGTTCACGCCGCGGGCGCATTGAAGGCATGGAGCACCGCGCCGGTTCGCAGGTGATTAAGGCGATCGTGCCGCTGGCTGAGATGTTTGGCTATGCGACCCACATGCGGTCTTCGACGCAGGGACGCGCCGAGTATTCGATGCACTTTGCGCGCTATGAAGAAGCTCCGCGGTCGGTGGCGGAGGAAATCATTGCTAAGGTGCAAGGCACAACGAAGTGACTGGCAGCGCCGCGGTTCGTTGTCGACCGCAGGTTCTGGCTCAGGTCGGGCAAGCGGGCGGAGTTTGAGAGAGTTTTTGGACCGGACGGAATCTGGTCAAGGTTTTTACGGCAAGCGGAAGGGTTCGTCGCTACCGAGTTTGAATTGGAAGCGGGCGACGGGCAGTATCGGGTGCGGGATTTCTGGAGCGGGCATCGCGGGTTCGAGATTTTTCGCGAGCGGTATTCGGAAGGTTTCGCGGAGTTTGACCGGCAAGTAGTCGACGAGCTGGTTGAAAAACAGGAATTCGTTGGTGCGTATTACGAGGCCGATGGCGACGATTTAGGTCCGGCGTAATTTAAGCCGAGGAGACAGAAGCGAAATGGCGAAAGAGAAATTTGAACGCAATAAGCCGCACTGCAACGTAGGGACGATCGGACACATCGATCACGGCAAGACGACGTTGACGGCGGCGATCACCAAGGTGTTGTCGAAGCACAATCCGAAGATCGTGTTCCGGTCGTTTGATTCGATCGACAACGCGCCGGAAGAAAAGGCGCGCGGGATCACGATTGCCACGGCGCACGTCGAGTACGAGACGCCGAACCGGCACTACGCGCACGTGGATTGCCCGGGCCACGCCGACTACATCAAGAACATGATTACGGGCGCGGCGCAGATGGATGGCGCGATCCTGGTGGTGGCGGCGACCGATGGTCCGATGCCGCAGACGCGCGAGCACGTGCTGTTGGCTCGCCAGGTGGGTGTGCCGTACATCGTGGTGGCGCTGAACAAGTGCGACGCGGTGGACGATCCCGAGCTGCTGGATCTGGTTGAGCTCGAAGTGCGCGAGCTGCTGAAGACCTACAAGTTCCCGGGCGATGACGTACCGGTGGTGCGCTTGTCGGCACTGGGCGCTTTGAACGGGGAAGAGAAGTGGGAGAAGCAGATTGACGCCTTGATGGAAGCGGTGGACAAATCGGTGCCGCAGCCGGCGCGAGACTTGGACAAGCCGTTCCTGATGCCAATTGAAGACATCTTCTCGATCTCGGGACGCGGCACGGTGGTTACGGGCCGTATCGAGCGCGGCAAAGTGAAGGTGGGCGAGGAAGTAGAAATCGTCGGCTTCCGCGACACGCGCAAGACGGTGGTAACGGGCGTGGAAATGTTCAAGAAGCAGCTGGACGAGGGCATGGCGGGCGACAATGCTGGACTGCTGTTGCGCGGCATTGCGAAGGAAGATGTGGAGCGGGGCATGGTGCTGGCGAAGAATGGATCGATCACGCCGCACACCAAGTTCAAGGCCGAGGTCTACATTCTGACCAAGGAAGAAGGCGGCCGGCACACGCCATTCTTCAAGGGATACCGTCCGCAGTTTTACCTGCGCACGACGGATGTGACGGGCGTAGCGGAGCTGCCGGCGGGCACGGAGATGGTGATGCCGGGAGACAACGTGAGCCTGGTGATCGAACTGATCACGCCGGTGGCGATGGAAAAGGGTCTGCGCTTCGCCATCCGCGAAGGCGGCCACACGGTAGGCGCCGGCACGATTGCAGAGATTGTTCAGTAAGGGCAGCCATCAGCTTTCAGCTGTCAGTAAAAAACAAAGCGGCTTGCGGCATGCCGCCAGATCTTTTCCTCCGGTGAGCCGGAGGAGGCGAGAGAGATGAAACAGTGATTGGAAACGAGAAAATTCGGATCAGGTTGAAGGCTTACGACTACCGCATTCTGGATCAGTCAACGAGCGAGATCGTGGAGACGGCGAAGCGGACCGGCGCGCGACTGGCGGGCCCGATTCCACTGCCCACGATGAAGAACAAGTACACGGTGCTGCGTTCGCCGCACGTGGACAAGAAGTCGCGGGAGCAGTTTGAGATCCGCACGCACAAGCGGTTGCTGGATATTCTCGATCCGACCTCGCAGACCGTGGACGCGCTGATGAAGCTCGATCTGCCGGCCGGCGTCGATGTGGAGATTAAGGCGTTCGGGAAAGAGCATAAATAAGCTTCTAGCTGCTAGCGATTAGCTTCTAGAAAAAAGCTTGCCAGCCAATAGGCGCCATCGAATGGTGACCCAAGCTGGATGGAGAAGAGAAGGAAATGGCAACGAAGGTTACGGGCATTCTGGGCAAGAAGGTCGGCATGACGCAGCTGTTTGACTCGAAGGGCGATGTGCGCCCGGTCACGGTGCTGCAGGCTGGTCCTTGTGTGGTGACGCAGCACAAGTCGGCGACCAAGGACGGTTACGAAGCGGCCCAGATTGGCCTGGTTGAGTTTGTAAAGGAATCGCGCCTCTCGAAGGGCGAGCGCGGACACCTGGCGAAAAACAATTTGCCGCCGGTGAAGTTTTTGCGCGAGGTTCCTCTGGAAGTGGAACCGGGCAGTGACGCCGCGGACGGCGCGCTGAAGATCGGCGACCGGGTGTTGGTGGATATTTTTGAAGGCGAAAGATTTGTCGATGTCGTCGGCGTCAGCAAGGGGCGCGGCTTCCAGGGTGTGGTGAAGCGGCATCATTTCGCGGGCGGCCCCAAGTCGCACGGATCGATGTTCCAGATTACCGGTTCGATTGGCTCGTCGGCGTTTCCCTCGCGCGTCTTCAAGGGTATGCGCATGTCGGGACATATGGGCAATGATCGCGTCACGCAGCGCAACCTGCGGGTGCTGGGCGTGGAGAAGGACGAGAATCTGCTGGTGGTTGAAGGCAGCGTCCCCGGACCCGAGGGCGGCTACATCGTGATTACCAAGGCGAAGAAGCCACCACGAGAGCGCCGTGGATTTGCCGGTTCGGCGACGGTCGATCCGTTGAAGGCTGCGAAGCGAGCGGCGAAAAAAGCGTAAAGATTGCGGTGCGCGGGCGAGTCGCCCACGCCCACACGAGAAATATATGGCAACGATTGACATACATGATTTGACCGGAAAGAAGGTTGGCACGTTCGACCTGGCCGACGAGATTTTCGGCGCAGTTAACGAAGACCTGCTCTGGGAAGCGGTGAAACACTACCGCGCCAGCCAGCGCTCCGGAACGCACAAGACGAAAGCCCGCTGGGAAGTTTCCGGCTCGGGCAAGAAACTGTGGAAGCAGAAGGGCACGGGCCGGGCGCGTATCGGATCGATCCGGTCGCCACTGTGGCGCCACGGCGGCACGGTGCATGGTCCGCAACCGCGCAGCTATGACTACAGCTTCCCGCGCAAGAAGTTGATGGGTGCGCTGCGCTCGGCGCTGGCCGCAAAGTTTGCCGACGGCAA
>Ga0206795_1030_pt1 | contig 31775 bp, 32 predicted proteins | sample Alteio_BWOrgCont_71_FD_152872 | JGI IMG/M metagenome (GOLD analysis project Ga0206795, IMG submission 152872) | Enriched cells from forest soil in Barre Woods Harvard Forest LTER site, Petersham, Massachusetts, United States -... | ecosystem: Environmental > Terrestrial > Soil > Temperate forest >... | reverse complement strand
ATGAGCAATATTGAAGCCCTGGATGGCGGTATTGGAATCGCTCCAACGGGCATTATTGGCATCCAGCCAATCCTTAGCCGCCGTGGAAAAGAGAACATGGCGATTGCTGGAACGCAGGTTGTTTCCGGCCTCTTCGAGCTCATGCCGGCGCTTGCGCTCTGCTTTAATGGCAAGTGTCCGAGATTTGCTGCTAGTCGATTCGCGGATCCGCTGGCCGCGGAACATGAATTCGTACCACCAAATATTGCCGCGCTGGTAGATCATCGTTGGCCACTCCTTTACTGGCGAACTGGTACCTTCAGTTTTTTCTCGTTCACTGCTCGGGTTAAGAAGTTGGGACTGATATCTGACTCCCTGCGATGAGCCCATTGCTTCCAGCCGAGATTGGTGCGCGCTGTGGTCCATTCCTGCGCAAGCCTTGCAGCCCGTTCGAGCTTGACGGCGTGCGCCTTCTCTGGGCTATCCCTTGTTGCTGCAACCGCAGTGGCTCGTCGTCCGCAAGATGGAAAGCAGTACTTAGTGTTTTGGGCCAGGGACCGGCTCGGGCTCTTGGCAGCGGCTTCAAGGAGCCGATTGGCTTCCTCCAGGGAAAGTGCACGTCCGATATCTTCTCGTTCTGGCAAGGGGCGGAAATCCGGGCCCAGAAGATGCCACAAACGGTGCTTACGGAGAATCATCCGAACGACAGCCGTCTCCATATTGATCTCGCATCCGTAGGCTCCTGCAAGCCTGCGATCGCGCTGGTATCTCGCGATTGACGCAGGCGTGATGTCGGTCAGTAGGAGCTTTCCAAAGGCCGCCAAGAGATGGCTTAATTTGAGGGTATTGATTTCGCGGTATGCGTCGCTCCAGTGTGCGCACTCATCAAAGTAAGCGACAGCTGCTTTGCGGAAGAGAATCGGCTTCGCTCTTTTGATGCCACCCGCGGACTCTTCCATGGCTCTGCGGCGGTTGCGTTCAATGGATCTAGCGAGCTCACGGTTAGGCGTGTGGGCAGATTCCCGAACACGCTGACCCCTGAATTCAAACTCATACCAATAGTTTCTTCCGCGCTTAAAGACACCCATGCTTTTCGTCCTTAATTGGTGTTTGAAACCATGAGCAAACGTGCGGGATGCGGGTCTTCTTGAGGACAACTAAAACGTCATTTTCTGGCAGCACCTCTGGCCTAGCAGCAGTTGCGTCGCCGGGGTCCAACCTTTGTGCCTGCGTGAAACGCTAAGGGACTGGCTGGACCTGAAACTTGTCGGAGAAGTGATACTTCATCGGCTACCATCAGTTTTGGTCATCCTGGTCGGCAGGGATAGTGCCGTCATCGATGAGCTTCTCAATGGCGTTTTCAGGGATCCGCACCGACCGGCCAATCCGCACCACGTCCACTCTCCGAGCGTAGACCATCTTCCAAGTTGTTTTTTCACTAATGTTGAGCCGCAGAGCAGCTTCGGGAACTTTTAAAAGGCGAGTCATCTAGCCTCCATTCATCTAACTTGCATGGTCAAACGTCTCGAACAAGCGCCAAATGTTTCAACCAACTTCCTAGCTGAACGCCTCGTCGGCTCGGAATCGGACAATCGTCAACCCCAGCGGGTTCACGCCCAATTCGTTGTTCTTCACGGTCTCTCGGAAGACATAAGTGACACTGGCGGTCCATCGCTCGCGTTTGATCTCGGAATGATCAGCAGGGTTCGTAAACACCTTTTCGAATTCGATTCGTGCTGAATACGGCGACTGACGAAGATCGTCGAGAATCACGTTTTTAACCTCGACATCGACATACGGAAGCGAGCTGTCTTTGATATAGGTCTGGATGACGTTATCCTTGCGTTCCTGGTCGATGACAGCGCGCTGAACGTCGCCATTCAGGAAATAGAGAGAGTTGGTCTGGTCGCGCTCGATGGTGAACCGATTGCAGCTGAAATAGAGTTCGGCCCAGCGCGACAAGTAGTACTTGTTCTCCGCCTCCTGAGGCCGGTATTGGAAATTGCGATAGTCAATGGCCTCGGCGCGGCCAACATCGTTGATACGGACAATCATCGGGTGCATCTCTGCCAGTGCGCGCTGGCTTATATAGACGAGGCCGGCAAGCACGACGGAGATAACGGCTAAGACCAGGATCGTCACCTTCAGATAGGTGTTCATGACAATCGGATCGCCGTACTGTTCGAGATAACGCTCAGCTGCGCGAGTGATCTCAAGTGGCACTTCATTCGTCGCGCTTTTCATATTGGCCTCCTTAGCTGATCAGACCGCGTGCGGCAAACGCGGTCGCAACACCAAAACCGGCATCATGGCCTCCGGTGTGACCGGAGAACAGTGTGGCAGTCATGGCAGGGATTTTGAGCAAAATAAATCCAGCGATAAGGCACAGAATCAAGAGACCGGGCATGAGATAGATGAGCCTTTGAGGATCGTCCACATTCATCGCGCCACTTGTCAGATAGGTGATGAGCAGATGACTAAGGACGCTCATGGTGGCAGCGGCGACCACCTTGTAAAACTCAAAGCCCAGGAATGCCTTCAGCCACCCCCAAAAGAGAAAATCCGTCTTGCTGAAGACCATCCAGGGAATGAATACAGGACCGAGCAGTCCAATGATGGTGGCTCCGATGGCGCCATAGGCCAAGATGACCGCTATAAGAGCAGTCAGAACGCTCAGAACGATTTGAACTGTGTATGTGCAGAGAAGCATATACGGCTCCGTCAATGACGGCGATATGCTTCCGATCTTGCTTAGAGCTGCGTGAACCGTATCCTGGACCTCCTGCGTCGAGTCGTTGCCAATGTAATCCACGAGGCTGCTAGTTCCGCCACTGACAAAGCCTTTCAGCGAATATCCGATCCCAGGAATTGACCCGTCGTAAAACCTGACAAAGCAGTATGCGAACGTAATCAGGAGAAAGAAGTTCAGGAACTTTGCAATGTTGAACCCCGGGCCACCCTGGGCAGAAGCGAGCGCCTCCTGGACGCCGAACCACACGAGCATGATGGTGGCGAGAGCAATCACCATATGCAGTCCAAGAGAATCGACCGAAGGAGCAACCGTTGCCGTCAGGTTGTCACAGCCGTTTTTGATGAGAATCAGGAAATCCATGACGGACCTCGCAGGTCGTTCAGTAGTGAAATGCCCATTGCGTCCCGGCAGACGATTGCTGGGGAGTAACAGAGTTAAAATTTTGCTGATAGCCGTTGCTGAGCAAAAACAGAGACTTCAGGTTGTCCTGCTGGACCTTCTGGCCGACCACCTGCTGCAAAGCCTGCATCTGCAGCATCTGATTGGTTTCCTGCTGAGTGCGCAGTTCAAGCAGCAGCGCCTGGTTGATCCGTTGCAGCGTAGCCATCTCTGTGTGTTGCGCAGGATCGACAGAATGAGTCGCTGCCTCAAGCTGACTTATGTCTGCTTCGCGTTGGGCGGCATTCGCCCGAATCGTGCCCACCGTCTGCAAACTGCTGGCATTTGCAGAATCGTAGAGATCTACCGTGGCACCGTGAATATGGAGATTTCGACGCTTCGCATGATTCTCAAGGCGCATAAGCTTTGGAGTGCTATTCAGGACGAAGTCAGAATGCTTCCCGAAAGAAAAAAGATCGGTAAGGCTCTTACAGCTGATCAGGCAAGAAATCTATTGAATGCCTGCCACAATAGTCCGCAGCCAAGCCTGTATACAGCCGTCGTGATTTTCTGCAACACAGCGTTACGCAATGCTGAACTGCGCCGCGCGCGTTGGCATCAAGTTGATTTTCTGCGGGCAGAATTTCAGGTGGGCGAAGCGAAGACCGAAGAAAGCGCGGGGCGAATAATTCCCTTGAACGCGACGGCATTGGAGGCATTTAAGGCGTGGAAGGCTCGCTGGCCAGACGCCAAGCCGGAGGACTACATCTTCCCCAGTGAAAAACTGAGATATAGGGGGACCGGGTCGGTGGAGCGACGGTTAATGACTCCCTATGCCACAGACTTAAGCAAGCCGCTGGGCAGTTGGAAGACGGCCTGGAAGACGGCCCAGTCAGAAGCTGGAGTACATGCTCGTATCCACGATCTACGACACCACGCGATTACCATCTTGGCGGAGTCACAAACCCCGATCTCCACGATCAAGGCAATCAGCGGACACATGTCGGCCAAAATGGTAGAACATTATTCGCACGTTCGGGATGAGGCCAGGCGGAAGGCTGTCGAGCTACTTGATTCGCTCAACGAACGACCAGTGCAATAGGGAATTGGGCCCCCCTGCTCTGTGGAAATTTAAGGCGAGTACCCACAAAATCCCCCACAGCTAATCGATTTCCAGCATTAGTTGGATTTGTAAGTAATTGATTTAAATGGTCGGGACGGGCAGATTTGAACTGCCGACCCCTCGCACCCCAAGCGAGTGCTCTACCAGGCTGAGCCACGTCCCGACGACAGGGGTCTTACAAGCATTAGTTTACATGAGGAACCGGACGGAGATCCGTTGTCAGTCCCCGGTTTTTGAAGCTTCCTCAGTGGCTAGGTGGGACGTATTCCTTCGGCAGGTTGGCACCCTCACCAAAGAAGTACTGCGTCATCTGTTCGACCAGGAATTCCTGGGCCTGCGGGGTCCAAGGCTGGAGGCGGTATTCGTTGAGTAGCATCTTCTGATGCTCGAGCCACTCGCCCCAGGCTTTTCTGGAGACGTTCTTGTAAATCTTCTGGCCAAAATCACTGTCGAAGGGCGGCTCTTCGAGCCCTTCCATTTCCTGTTTGTAGCGTGTGCAAAAGACGGTATGCGGCATTCATTTCTCTCTTTGATTTCATTGTATGCAAGAACCGGGCTTTCGTGTGGGCAAGCAGACGCGCCCGGACAGCGACGGCGAACTAGAGCGAGAATTGATGGATCAGACGCCGGGAGTGCTGGCAGCGGGCGGCAGATCGGGCCTTGCTTGAGGCGGTATATTGCGAAGAGCGTTGGGCTCGGCGTCCCGGATAGGCGCGAGGTGCTTCGTCATCTTCCAGGTGTAGCGGATGCGGTGTATGACGGTAATTGTTGAGAGGACGGCAAGAACCCACAGCACCGGGGCCATCACTCCCCAGCGATTGAAGAGCGCGCCCAGGATGATAAGGACGATGCGCTCTGGACGTTCCATGAAACCGACTTTGCATTTGCCGATCAGCGCCTCAGCGCGTGCGCGGGTGTAGCTGACCATAAGCGAAGTGACCATGACGAAGGCGGCGAGGAAGACATAAAAAAGTCGATTGCCGCGCGCGTAAAAGACGAGAAGCCCGAAGAAGAGAACGACGTCAGAGTAGCGGTCAATGACGGAATCGAAGAAAGCCCCGAAGACCGTGACTTGATCGGTCTGGCGGGCGACGCGGCCGTCGACCATATCGAAGATGCCGGCGGCGATGATGACCAGCCCGGCATAGAGAAAGAAGCGCACGTAGTTATGCTCATTGGCGAATCCGAAGAGCACGGCGGCGCCGGTGTTGATGATGAGGCCGATGAAGGTGAGGATATTCGGCGAGATCCGAGTGAGCGCGAGACCGTTGACTATGGCTTGGAGAAGAACTCCACAGGCTCGGCCAAAGGCGCTGGTCCACGATCTGCTCGGGATTGTCGTCATAATACTGCTATTCCGCTTCGTCGTGAATGGTGGTTAGCTTGAGGACTTCGAGCTCTCGTTTTCCATTTGGCGTGACGACCACAGCCATGTCTCCTACCTGCTTGCCGATGAGGCCGCGTCCGATAGGAGAGGTAGTTGAAATAAGGCCCAGGTTAACGTCGGACTCTTCGCTGGTGACGAGCTTATACTCGATCTTTTCGTCCTTGGTGGTGTCGTAAACGACGACGGTTGATCCAAAGGCCACGCGGTCCTTGGGGATGTTCGAGAGATTCACGAGGGCGAGTTCGGCCATGCGTGCCTTGAGCTGACCGAGACGCGCATTGACAAACTCCTGGCGTTGCTTGGCCATGTGGTACTCAGCGTTCTCGCTGAGATCACCAAGAGCTACAGCCTTTTTGATCTCGGCTGGAAGTTCATGTGTTAGCTCGTGCTCGAGCTGGCGAATTTCGTCTTGGAGCTTTTTTTTGATGTGTTCAGGCATGAACGATCCATGGCGGCTCAGTGAGCGTGAGCCGTTCTGACAACGACTGAGCTGAAGTTAACCGCAAAAATCGATTATACGGGAAAGGGACAGCTGAAAAGCGGTTGCTGCTCGCACTTTAGCTGCCTCGAAGGGCGTCGAGGAAACCTTGCAGGATGAGAACGGCAGCGACCTGGTCGACGACAGCGCGATGTTCGGAGCCGGGGCGTCCAGAGGCATGCAGGTGGCGATGGGCTTCGGTGGTGGTCAGGCGCTCGTCCCAGAGGTGGACGGGCAGGCTGGTTTCGTCGCGGAGGAGCTGGGCGAAAGCCTGAGCCTTCGCGGCCTGGGGACTTTGATCTCCGGACATGTAGAGGGGGTTGCCGACGATGATCCCGGCGCAGCCATATTTGCGGATAAGGCGGGAGAGAGATTTGAGGTCCTGCTTGCGGTTGGTGCGCGTGAGAGTGAGGACGGGTTGCGCGGTGAGACCGAGCGGGTCGGAGACGGCGACACCAATGCGGCGGTCTCCGACGTCGAGACCCATGAGCCGGGGGGAAGCGGCTCCCGGTGAGAATTCGTCCATTCAAGGATCGTACACATGGGCGGGTAATCCCATATATGAAGCGAACCTAACCCACTACCGAGGCCCTGCTGACGTTGGAGGGGCTTGAAAAGGCTGCTGGAAAAAGATCGCACTATAAAATGAAGGGAGGAATCCAAGGTAAAGGTTTGAATATTAGTGCGACGTCTCATTTTTCTGCTGGTTTTGGCCTTAATTGCGTGGGCCAGTTATGCCGTACTGGCTCCCACGGGCCCGAACGCGGAGACTTTTGTGGAGATTCTGCCTGGAACACCGACCATTCAGATTGCCGCGCAGTTGAAGCAACAAGGGCTGATTCGGAGCAAGTATGCGTTTGAAGCGACGCGCCTGGCGAAGGGTGGAACGTTGAAGGCGGGCGAATATCGATTCGATCATCCGGCGAAGATGGCCGATGTATATGACCGGTTAGAACGCGGGGATATGTACACGCTGAGCGTGACGATTCCGGAGGGGTCGAACCTGTTTGACATCGCTCAGCGGGTAGAAGCAGCGAAGCTCGGGACAAAGGAACAATTTCTGGCGGCTGCGCATGAGAATGCTGCCCTGATTGCGGATCTCGACCCGGGAGCTACAAGCCTCGAGGGATATCTGTTCCCCGACACGTACCACTTTGAGCGGCGAGCGACTCCACAGCAGATGCAGGCCGCGATGGTGAAGCGCTTTCGCCAGGCAGCGACGGAGCTGGGCTTGCAAGCGGATTTTCATCGAGTGGTGACCGTGGCATCGCTGGCGGAGCGGGAGACTCCGGTGGATGCGGAGCGGCCACTAGTAGCGAGCGTCTTCGAAAACAGGCTCGCGAAAGGGATGCCCCTTATGACGGATCCTTCAGTGATTTACGCTGCTTTGCTTGACGGACGGTATCGTGGGACGATCTATGCCTCAGACTTGCAGGCGGATTCGCCTTACAACACGTATCGTTATCCTGGACTGCCGCCGGGACCGATCTGCAGTCCGGGGATGGCGTCCTTGAAGGCCGCGATGAGGCCGGCGCAGACGGACTATCTGTATTTTGTGGCGGCGAGTGCCGATCCGTCGGGGAAATCGCGCTTTTCGACGACGCTGGAAGCACATGTGCATAATGTGGAGGAGTACCGGAAGTCGCTGCGCGAGGCGGGGTCGCGTTAATGGAAACGGTATACTCGCTCTTTCGTACGTGGGTGCACCGGTTCAGTTAATGCGGAGGCGCAAGTACAAGACGATACTGCTGGTGTTGCTGCCGATACTGAGCGGCTGCTTTGTGCGCACTCGCACCGTAAAGCAGGCGAAAATGCCAGGCGTGGTGATGACGGCAACCGCCGATGAGCTGGTGCAAACGATCAACAAGCAGTGTCAGGAGATTCATTCTCTAAGCGCCACAGTCGAGTTCCAGGCTACCGAGGGCGGACCGCGTAAGGGCAAAGAAAAAACTTATATCTCGTTCAGCGGATACATCCTATTGCGCAAACCGGAGTCACTGCGGGTAATTGGGCTGGTCCCGGTGCTGCGTACGCGTGCCTTCGATATGGCGAGCGATGGGAACACCTTCAAATTGTTGATCCCTTCGCGCAACAAAGTAATCGTGGGGACGAATATGGTAACGAAGGAGTCTTCCAATGCATTGGAGAATATGCGCCCCAATATTTTCTTCGACTCGCTGCTCATCGACTGCATTAAGGCGGACGAACTGTTGACGCTCACGGCCGACACGGAAACTAAAGTTGATCCGAAATCAAAGCAACTCATGATCGATCCGCAATATGACCTGACGGTTGGGCTGCGGAAACCAGACAGCCAGGAAATCATTGCCAAGCGCGTCATTCATTTTAGCCGGATCGATCTTCATACGGTCCAGGAAGATATCTACGACGCGAAGGGTGAGATCCAGACTACGGCCGTCTATGGGCCGTTGCAGACCTTTGGGCACCACCAGTTTCCGGGGACGATTACGATCAAACGACCGCTCGAGGAGTATCAGATTGTGATTACCGTGCAGAAGATTGAAGTCAATCTAATGCTCGAAGACGCTCAATTCGAGATAGAAATCCCAGCAGGCACGCAGGTAGTAAAGCTACAGTAAAGACAGGTGCCGGCAGCAACGTTGGGGTTGGCAGTATTTCCCCCTTGGCCCAGTTAAAACCGATCGAGGCCGGCTCTTTGGGCGTGCGCGGCGATAGCGGCGTTGATGTCGAGTGCGAGGGCGAGAGCGGCAAGCCCATCTTGGGCGGAGACTCGCGGCACGGAACGTGTGCGAACGCAATCCAAAAACGATTCGATTTCCAGCAGCAGGGGTTCGCCTGACTGGACCGGAGGCTTGCGGAGGGCCAATCCAGGCGGCAAACCGGCCTCGGCAGGCATGGGCGCCGCGTGAGGATCGACGTCGATGACGAGGAGATCCTGGCGGGCGTAGTCGATCGAGACATATTGATGCGGCTGGAAGAAGCGTAGCTTGCGCACCCGCTCCGTGCTGACGCGGCTGGCGGTGAAGTTGGCAACGCAGCCCGATTCAAACTCAAGGCGTACGTTCGCGATGTCGACTTTGCTGGAAACGATGGGCAGGCCCACAGCGTGCAAATGATGCACGGGCGATTGCGCGAAGCTGAGAACAATATCAAGATCATGAATCATCAGGTCGAGGACGACGTCGACATCGAGAGCACGCGGGGTGAAGATGCTGAGGCGGTGCGCCTCAAAAAACATAGGGCGGCTAAGCCAGGGCTGAATCGCGGTGACGGCAGGGTTGAAGCGCTCAAGATGGCCGACGGCGAGGATGCGATCGTGCTTTTGTGCGAGAGCCCGAAGATCGCCGGCTTGCGCGGTTGTGGCGGCGATGGGCTTTTCAATAAGCAGGTCGACGCCAGCGGCGAGCAGAGGTACAGCCACGGCATGATGCATTGAAGTCGGCACGCAGATGGATGCGGCATCGACCTGAACTTCGCCGCGATTCCGGGCTTGGAGGCAGGCATCGACGGACGGGTAGATGGGAACCTTCCACTCCTCACTAAGCGCGGCGGTCCGAGGCGACTGAGGCTCAACGATGGCGGCCAGCTTGACCGCATGGCCGCGCTGTTCGAGATCGCGGTAAATACGGAGATGATTGCGGCCGAAGGCTCCGGCCCCACAGACAGCGACGTTGAGAATGTAATCAGGCACTGGGCGGGACGCGCTATGCATTTTTAGAGATATTTTGCCCTTCCTGTTTCCTTCCGGTCGCCGCACCCTGCCGGCCCGCGCCGACGGGAAGGGCAAAGACCTCGGCATGAGGAAGCCAATTTAACGTGCCTTTTCCTGGCCGGAGACGGTCTTAAGGCAGCGTTCATAGAGCTCGAGGAGGTGATTGACCTGGTCCTCGGGTTTGGCCGCGCTGGGAGCGACGAAGCCGGTCGAGGCACTTCCAGGGCGGCCGACGGCGGCCGTGGCGGCCACAAATTTGAAAAGATCGAGGGCAATGTCCTCATTACGGCGCGGTCCGATGGCGGAATTTGCTACCTGTTCCATGAAGATCCTCCGAAGGCGATGCTATCAAAATTCACGTAGCGGCGTTACCGGTGGTTATATCTCGGAAATACAGATACAGGCATGTCCGACGATGCAGCCCGAGGGCGATTCATCCGGCCCCAGGTTGAGGAGTTCTACTGGGTGGTCGAGCGCGTGGGGACGCCGGATGAGGTGGTTGGCGTCAAAATCCACGTAGCGAAAGGACAGAAAGTCGCCGACGTTCACCGCAAAAAGATTGGGCCGGGGCGGCCCGGTAAGGGGCAAGCGAGTTGTAGTGGCGGTCGAGCACGACGATGGCATGAGGCATGAGAACGGACGCCATGGGAAGCGCTTGGGCGGGACTGACGCGCACTGCGAGAAAGCGCTGCCACTTACGGCGAATGACAGCGCGGCGGGGGCGGAGGTGTTCGAGGATTCCAGCGGCAAGTTGGATAACTTCGATCGTGGCCTCTGGAGTAACACCGGGAGCTTGTATAGCGGTGGTTTGAGAGACAAGTGAACGGAGTCAAACTTGCCGATATGGATGTCGGGCAGAGCGGGGAGATGACGTAAGAACTGGGATGGCATGAGGTCTTCGATACTGAGCCGCTGCGAGGCCAGCACGCGATCGAGGGCGGCGAGACTGAGTTTGCGTTTGCGATGGAGGAGTTTGGAAATGTGTGACGACTGTAGTCCCGTCTGCCTGGTGAGAAGAGTTCCGGTGAGGAGTCCACGATCGATTCGGCGAGAGATCTCGCGGCGAAGACGCTCATGGAGTGAAGAACCGTTCGCATGTACGATGGCTCGGCTCCGCCCAATTACTCGAGGCTTTCGAGCGTAGTCTTCGTGAACGTCGCGTTGTAGAACGTGGAGACGGGAATGGCTGATCGAGAAAGATGCATGACTGAATTTGAGGCACAGATATTGGCGGACCTTTCTGTTCTGGAGAGTCAAATGAGGGCGTTGCTCGGTGACGGAAACTCCGGGCGAATCGCCAGCATCTTCGGCCGGGTCGACCAGCATGAGCAGAGCCTCCAGTGTGCGAAAGGCTTCGCCGTGGCAACAGGAGCGGTTTTCACGCTGGTTCAATTCGTCCTCGAACTGCTGCGCCGCAAATAGCGCGGTCTGCGGCAATCGGGTAAAAATGATAGAGAGGCTGAGAACAACCATGTCCAAACCGATTGCCATCTATTACGAGCAGCAGCACTGGTTCAAACCACTCTTTGCGGAACTCGAATGCCGCGGCACACCCTATGTGAAGATCGATGCGACGTCCCACGCCTACGGGATCGAGGAGCATGCGGAGAACCTGTTTTCGCTAGTCGTTAATCGGATGAGCCCATCGGCCTGGAATCGCGAACATGGCGACTGCATCTTCTACACGCTTGGCTTTCTCGATCATCTGGAGCGTCGAGGCATCCGCGTCATCAACGGCCTTCGCGCATTTCGCACTGAGCTTTCAAAGGCGGCGCAGCTTTCTCTTCTGGACTCTCTTGATCTGCCTTATCCCAAGGCTCGCGTGATTCATCGCTCTGAGCAGGCCGTGGCGGCGACAGAGGGTCTGCGCTGGCCCATCGTCGTCAAGCCCAACATGGGAGGCTCTGGCGCAGGCGTGAAGCGATTCGACACTCCGGAAGCGTTTGCGGCAGCAGCGGAAGCCGGCGAGCTTGCCTTCGGCCTCGACACGACGGCACTGGTGCAGGAGTTCATTCCCGCGCGCGATTCACACATCGTCCGCGTTGAGGTTCTGAACGGTAAATACCTTTACGCCATCAAAGTCCATATCACGGGCGAGACATTTGACTTGTGCCCTGCTGACATCTGCCGCACCACTTCCGGAGTGGATTTGAACCGGGTGGCGTGCCCCGTCGATGCTCCGAAGACAGGGATCAGCGTGGAGGGCTATCAGCCACCACCCGACGTAATCGCCGATGTCGAGCGCATCATGAGCCATGCGGGCATCGAACTTGGCGGCGTCGAATACATCACCGACGACCGCGACGGCCAGCGCCAGTATTACGACATCAATGCGCTTTCGAATTTCGTAGCGGACGGTCCAAACGTTGTGGGCTTCGATCCCTTCGTAAAGCTGGTCGATTGGCTGGAGGATGAAGCTTCCGTGATCAAGACGCGCACTCAGGAACTAGCACTGGCTGGAGTGCGTTGATGCGCTACGGCTTCTGGCTTCCTGTTTTTGGTGGATGGCTGCGCAACGTCGAAGACGAACACATGGCGCCGACGTGGGAGTATGCCCGTCGTCTGACACAGCGCGCCGAGGAGCTCGGCTATTCGCTGACTCTCATCGCGGAACTCAACCTGAACGACATCAAAGGCGTTGACGCGCCATCGCTTGATGCGTGGTCGACGGCCGCTGCGCTTGCGGCGGTCACGAACAAGATTGAGCTGATGGTGGCTGTGCGTCCGACATTCCACAATCCTGCACTGCTCGCCAAGCAGGCCGCCAACATCGATCGCATTTCGAAGGGGCGACTGACACTGAATGTCGTGTCAAGTTGGTGGGCGGACGAAGCCACCAAGTACGGAATCCCCTTCGACAAGCACGACGACCGCTACGGCCGAACGTCAGAATGGCTTGACGTGATTGATGGTTGCTGGTCCCGGCAAGGCTTTAGCTACTCCGGTACCTATTACCAGGTAAGCGACAACATCCTCTCGCCCAAGCCTGTCAGCAAGCCGCGCCCAACGATCTATGCAGGGGGCGAGTCGGAAACCGCTAAGAATCTCATCGCACAAAAGTGCGACGCCTACCTCATGCATGGCGACGACCCTGACACTGTAGGCCGAAAGATCGCAGACATGCGCCAGCGCCGCGAGGAATTGGGCCTTCTTCCGTTGACCTATGGAGTCGCCGGCTACTCGATCGTGCGAGATTCGGAAGTCGAGGCGAAGAAAGAAGTGGGGCGCATCAGCAACGTGCAGCAGTCGGCACGCGGATATGCGAACTACCAGCAATGGATCACCGGGTCGCAGCTGGAGCAGAAGATTTCGCTCGAAGACTATTCGGTTTCGAACCGCGGCCTGCGCAGCGGGCTGGTGGGAACGCCGGAGCAGGTGAGCGCGCGCCTGGAAGAATTTGCAGCGGTTGGGGTCGATCTGGTACTGCTGCAATCGAGCCCACAACTTGAAGAGATGGAACGCTTCTCGGAGCAGGTGATACGACCTGCAAGAATAGCGAAGCAGATTTAGCTCTTATGATAGACGACGCGGCCCTCGCTAATCGTCATCGAGACTTGCCCTTGCAGGCTCCAGCCATCGAAAGGCGTGTTCTTCGACTTCGACTTCGATTTAGAGGCCTTGAATATCCACTTCTTTACGGGGTCAAAGATCACGACATCGGCTGCCGATCCTACGGCCAAACTTCCTCGGCCCTTGAGGCCCAGAACTGCTGCCGGCTGCGTGCTGAGCAGAGCGATGATCCGGCCGAGCGGGAGCTTGTGTCTCACATGCAAAATGGAAATCGAGAGCCCCAGAGCCGATTCAAGGCCGGTGATTCCATTGGGAGCACGCTCGAACTCTTGCTCCTTTTCGTGCGCGGCGTGCGGAGCGTGGTCAGTTGCGATGCAATCGATTGAGCCGTCGATGATGCCCTCGACCATGGCCACGCGATCCAGTTCAGCGCGCAACGGTGGATTCATTTTGGCGGATGTGTCGTAATTGCCGATGGCTTCTTCATTGAGTACGAAGTGATGAGGCGCGACCTCGCAGGTGACGCGCAGACCATTGCGCCGGGCGCGGCGCACGGCATCGAGTGCGGCTCTCGTGGAAAGATGCGCCACGTGCAAATGCGTGCGGCTGTCCTTCACCTCAGCCAGCAAACGAATATCGCGCTCGACCAATCCTGATTCCGCCTCGGTGGGCATTCCGCGAAGTCCCAAGCGAAAGGCCACCCGGCCGGCGTTCATGGAGCAGCCTCCGGTCAGGCGTGTGTCCTCGGCGTGCTGAATGACCGGCAGATTTGCGCGCGCCGCGGCGATCAAAGCCTCCCGCATGATGGCGTCTCCCAAAATCGGCTTGCCATCGTCGGTGACCGCGACCGCGCCTGCGGCCTTCAACGAACCGTACTCCGTGAGTGCCTCGCCCATCGATCCGCGCGTGGCGGCGGCAATGGGAAACACTCGAATTGCCGCGCCGCGCTCCGGCGCCTGCATCCAGCGGGTAGTTTCCGGGGAGTCGTTCACCGGAATTGTATTGGGCATAGCGCAGACGGTTGTGAATCCTCCTGCAGCTGCTGCTGCCGTGCCGGTCGCAATCGTCTCCTTATATCCTTGGCCGGGTTCGCGAAGGTGAACGTGTATATCGACGAGTCCCGGTGCCACAACCAGATCTTTCGCACTGAGGATTTCTACTCCTGCATGCTTGATTTTCTCCGGCGCATCGACCGAAGCAACCTTCCCATCGATCAGCAGCAGATCGCGTGGCATATCGATCCCGGACGCCGGATCGATCAGATGTCCGCCGCGAATCAGGATCGGCTTCATAGGCTGGTTCCCTTTCTTGCTTTCGCGTGCCGTAGGACATCACTACTCAGAGCCCGCATGATCAGTGCCATGCGGATCGCAACTCCATTTCGCACCTGATCGGCGATGGCCGACTGAGGACCGTCGGCAACTTCGCTGGTGATCTCGAGACCACGAATCATCGGCCCCGGATGCATGACCAACGCCTTGGGCGCATGCGTCGAGATACGTTCGGAGTTCGCCTGGTAGCGAGCCTTATATTCTTCAAGATCGAGCGCAAGGCCGGCGAGCCGCTCAGCCTGAATGCGGAGCATCATCACCACCTGGGATTGCGCAAGGGCACGATCGAAGTCGCGCTCGATGACGATGTTGGGCCCAAGCTCTGCGGCAACCTCGGGTAAGAGCGGAGAGGGGCCGCAGAGCACAACGCGCGCGCCCAGGCGAGGCAGAAGCAAGGCATTCGACCGCGCGACGCGGCTGTGAAAGATATCGCCACAGATCGTGATGGTGACGCCCTTGAGAGTCGTCTCTGTTATCTTCAAACCCGTTTTCAGGTGCGCGAGGATGGTGCGTAGATCAAGCAGGGCCTGGGATGGATGCTCGTGCATGCCGTCCCCGGCGTTAAGGATAGGGAGCCCGGTAGTCTCGGCAAGTAGATATGGCGCGCCGGAATAGGGGCTTCGCAAAATAATGCATTCGGCGCCGAGAGCGCGCAGGGTGATGCCCGTATCCCTGAGAGACTCACCCTTCTCAATGCTTGAAGACTGCGCGCTCACCAGCGAAGTGTCGGCCCCGAGAGCTTTTGCGGCGAGTTCAAAGGAAGTGCGAGTTCGGGTGCTGGACTCGTAGAAGAGCAGCGAGACGCGCCGTTTGAAGAGCCGCCTGTCGCGAGTGAGCGGATCTTCCTTTTCGAGCAGATTCGCAAGATCGAGAATCGATTGAAGGTCGTCAATGGATAAATCGGTGACGGAAAGAATTGAATCGGGATGAATCAAGGAAATAGTTGTCGACTGGATTTGTGGCCTTAGCGAATTGCGGCGTTGAGTTTTTGCTGACATTTCCGCTGGTATTGCGCGTGTTCGTCTTCCTAACGAATTTTAATCGACGTGCTCGACCAGCAGCACCTGCTCATCGCTGTCAATCTCGCGCAGCTTCACTTCGATAATCTCGCGACTCGTCGTTTGAATTTTGCGTCCGACGAATCTGGCTTCAATCGGCAGCTCACGATGGCCTCGATCAATCAGCACCAGAAGTTGCACACGGCGCGGGCGGCCATGACTGAAGAGCGCATCGAGCGCGGCTCGGATCGTGCGGCCGGTGTAAAGCACGTCGTCGACGAGGATGATGTTGCGATCGTTCACGTCGAAGCCAAGAGCACCTGGACTGACTACCGGGCGGACATCGTGCGTGGAAAGATCGTCACGATAGAAGCTGATATCGAGCACCCCGGTATCGATGGAGCGCTTTTCGATGCCGCCAATCAATGCGGCCAGTCTTTCCGCAATCGGGACACCGCGACGCTTGATGCCGACCAGGCCGAGGTGATCGGCTCCGTTGTTCTTCTCGATGATCTCGTGGGCGAGGCGGACAAGTGTGCGTTCGATTTCGGAGGCCGACATGATCCGGGCCTTCTCGCGCAATTGCGGTGCGGTGTTTTTTTTGGACATACTCTAGCTCTTGCCGGATGATACGGGGCCCGGGCGGGTGGAGCAAGTTTTTGCCGGAACTACCGGGGACTGCGCTGAGGACGATTGCCCAGCGATGCAATCCGCGCGCCGATGGCGCCGCCGGCGGCCGCAAACAGGACCATGGAAACCGCCGAAACCGCCGAGGTTCCGAGTACGATGGCCGCCGCACCATCAGGTGAAAGCCAAAAGTGGACGAGCTGGGTCATAGCGGCAGCAGTCTGCGGGTCTGAGCGATTGATCTGTTCGGCAAACTGCCGCGCGACCGAATGCAACTGCTGGTCAAGCTCACCGCTGTGCAGCAAATATCGCTGGATAAGCAACTTTAAGCTGTAAATTGCCGTTGAAATAACGGCAGCCAGCACGCCAAGCAGACCACCAATACGCCAGCCCATGCGATTCGTAGGTGGTATGCCCACGCGACGCCGATAGAGGGATACAGTGGCGATGCCGCCGCCGATGACCCAGAGCGCGCCAAAATCGAGAATGGACGAAAGCAGGCCTACCGGAACCGCAACCAGAAGAGCGCTCAAAACCGCGGCTTTCCAGGAGACCGTCTCAAGACCACGGCCCGAAGTTGTCTGCTGCGAGGACGCAGAAGACGAGACAGGTTCGTCGGATGGTTCGTAGCGAAGCTGGGGTGCTCCACAGTGCGGACAAAACAATTCCTCAGAGGAAGTGATCGTTGCGCGGCATCGGTGGCAAACCGGATCCATGCCTTGACCCTATCTCAGCGGCACGTGGAGCGCAATGCAACGGAACAGACGGTCGGTGAGGTAGATTTGCTGCATGATGTGTTCGAGATTCTAAAGGTCGCGTCGGGACAAGCTCAATATGCTGCGTTTCGAAGCCGTTCGTGAAGCAGTTCGATTTGGAATCAGCGGCAGAGGCCATTGTCGAGAGTCAGCATGTAAGAAAAGAACCCAGCCGTAACGTCATGAATGCAGCTCCGCCACAATCCATCCCGAACCTCTGATCCAACCTACTTGGACAATGAACTCACTTGTGTGTTTGCGCCGGCTGAAACTCGGGCACGCCTAATTGCCAGAACAGAAAGGCAATTTCATCAGCCTGCTCTCCGTCGCGCTGGGTTTTAGTTGAGCCAAGTCCGTGTCCCGCATCGTAATCGACGCGCAGCAGCACGGGTTTACCGCTATTGGTAGATGCCTGTAGACGTGCCGCCATCTTGGCTGCTTGCCAGGGCGCCACACGAGGATCGTTGGCGCCCGTGGTGAGCAATATTGCGGGATACGCCGTGTTCGGCTTTACGTGTTGATAGGCATCCATGGCATACAGCGCCTTGAAGCCGTCTGGCTCCTTGACTGTGCCAAACTCGGGAATGTTTGCGGGTCCGCTGGCCATGAGTTCGGAACGCAGCGAATCAGAATCGCCCACACGAATCAGGGCTGCGCCGAACAGATCAGGACGCTGGGTAATGGCCCCGCCGATAGTGACTCCGCCCGCGCTGGTGCCTTCCCCGGCGAGGTGCTCCGTTGAAGTGTATTTGTGCTCAATCAGATACTGAGCGCCAGCCAGCATGTCATCAATCGTGTGCTGCTTGGTCAGTTTTTGGCCGCTCAAATGCCAATCCTCACCGTATTCCCCGCCGCCGCGGACATGAGCCACGGCGAATACTCCGCCGCGTTCAAAAAATGCCAACAGCGTCGGACGAAACGTCGGATCGAGCGTGATCCCGTAGGAGCCATAGCCTTCCAGCCAGGTGGGATGCGATCCATCCAGCGCTATTCCGCGTTTGTGAACAATCGAGAGTGGCACCATAGTGCCGTCCGCGCTCTTTGCCTTGACCTCTTCGGATTCCACCTGTGAATAGTCCACGGGGGATGGCGCCACCAGGCCGGTGTCAGTCAGATTCCCGGAATTTGCATCCAACGAGTACCACAATGGCGATTTTGTCCACGACGTCAGCTCCAGCCAGGCTCCCGATTCGGTCGGATTCACGAACAGCGACTGAATGGCCCCATCAAACGGAAGCTTCACTGGCTGAATGGCGCCCCCGTTATAGGCCAAACGTCGCAGCCGCCCGATGCCGCCGTCAAGGTCTTGCAGGTAGAGCGCGTCACCCGCAGCAGATATGCCGACAACCACCCTGTCGCTCGCCGGAACAACCGTCGTTGCATGGACAAGATCGGGATTTTCCAGGCTGATGCGCAACACCTTGAAACGGGACGCGTCTTTGTGCGAAAGCAGGTAGAGACTATCCCCATGCAAGTCGAAGCCAGTAACCGCATCAGCTTCATCCGCAACTTTCTTCCACGTCGTCTTCGCGCTCGCGTCTCCCTGAAACGCCGTGGCATACAAATCGACCTCGCGCTTGACCCCGTGAATTATCAATCCCAAAAGATACTTGGGAGCACCTGGAGAAAAGGCAACAACAGGAAAATCATCTTCCGTCACCTTTACATCGGGAGATACCTGATATCCAAAGACAGCAGCCTCTTTGTCCGGGTCGGCGCCCAACACATGATGATATGAGCGTAATTTTTGATACTTCGCCGTGGGCGGTGCGTCGGGTGGCAACTTTTGCGTTCGGGTATAGAAGAACGAACCATCGGGCAACCAATTCGGCTGTCCAAACTGGGCGCGATCAATGGTGTCGCTTAATACTTTGCCCGTCGCGCTCTCGATCACGTGCAAAACGCTATCCTCTGACCCTCCGGGAGAAATCCCATAGGCGACATCCCTCCCATCAAGCGATGGTTGAAAGTAATCAATTGAAAAATGCTTGCCATCTGCCGTGGTCAGCTTCTCAGGATCTACGAGCAGTCGCTCGCCTGCGTTAGGATTGTCCCTCGTGTAGAGCTTGCGATTGTGTGAGCCGGGCTCGGTCTTGAAGTAGAAGTAGCGTCCGCCCCAAACCTGAAGGCCCGAGACCACGCTGCCCGCGTTGTCCAGCGCTTTGATCCGATCCAACAGTTGATCACGGCCGGGAATGCTTGCCAGAACCCCACGCGTGTAGTCGTTCTGCGCCTTCATCCAGGCTACTACGTCGGGATCTGTTGTATTTTCGAGCCATCGGTAGGGATCCATTACTTTTGTCCTGAAGTAGTCCTCCGTCACTTCCCGCACAGGCGTGTTGGGCAGCTTGGATTGTGCAACGGCAAGATCAAAGCCGATTAAGGCGAGAACGAGCAGGGACTTCATTAGGCGGCGCATCATAAATTCCTAAATCCTTTCACAAATCTAAATCCGGGATTTCGTTTGGATTCAGAGCGGCTGCCATTCTACATCGGCTTTCGGGACATGTGCTGTTCACGATACTGGATTCAACCGATCCACGGTGGAACACAACCCGCGGGGAGCGGACCTTCACGCATCAATTGGATCATGATCAGCCGCTTCAGTTGCTCTCCGAGGAACCAGTTTCTACTCCCGCCGGTAATTGCAGCTCTACGAGTGAAAAGTGGGTGCCGGATCCGGAGTTCTTTTCGATTCCGAGAATATGCTGATGGTGTTTCGATCCCGCTTTGAGCGAAATGCGGCTGTCATCCGAAACGGGAACATGCGAGCCGCCCTTGTCATCGGAGCAGGTCAGGCCTTCGCGGGTAACCGTAGGCGTGCCGACTGGCGCGTTTCCCTCGCAGTGGATCACGTCCCCATAGCGTCCTAGCGCCTTCTGATAGAAGGCCACGACCTTATCCTGCGGGTCACTCGTGTCATACGTAACCACCTTCACGCGCAGTTGCCACTCGCCGAACCCGAGATGCACGTCGGCAGACTTGTCGCCGTCTTTGTCGGGAGCAATGTGCGCCCCGGGATAAACGGGCAAACCTACGTCTGCAGCGGACGTGTCGTCGGCGCGCACGTGCAGGCCCCCGAGGGGGGTTTCGATCTTCACATTTTTGTCTTTGCCGTTCTTGTTCTTATCCACCTGAATGCTGCATCCTGCGGCAAGCAGTACGCCTAAAGCGGCTGTTGCCGCGACCAGACCCCTCATCACCAGTTCTCCTGTATTGGGAATACGCAAATACACCCCGTCCTGTTCCCGGAACACGCAGTAGCCTATACTTTTCTGAACGGCTGCGTAGGGAATTGGCAATATGCCAATCCTCGGCGGCTAACAGGTGCGGATGTCGAAACACACGTCCCAGCAGCGAAACGAGCAGATCTCGCCTATACCGGACAAGCTCTACTTCCGCATCGGCGAGGTAGCAAAACTGTGCGGAGTGGAAGCCTATGTGCTCCGCTTCTGGGAGACGGAATTTTCGCAACTGAAGCCTAACAAGAGCGGCACCGGACAACGGCTTTATCGCAAGCGCGATGTGGAGTTTGCCTTACGCATCAAGCGCCTGCTGTACTCCGATGGCTATACCATCGCCGGAGCACGACAGGTGTTTGCCGCGGAAGTTCGCGAACCGCACAAGCGGCCGCAACCCGAGTTGCCGCTAAAGCGCAACGTCGAGGGCAGCCATATCGAGGATCGGCTCAAAAAGCTACGCGCGGAGGTAAGAGAGATTCTAGGTATCCTGTCGGTTGCTCCAGCAAAGCGCGAACGACCGGAAAAGAAGCGCGATTCAAGCGAACCAGGCCTCTTCGACAGTTAGCAACTTTTCCTAATTCAGCGACCAACCTTATTCAACTCCATGTTCGGAGCGTTGGCAAATGGGAAACCCTGAGCTGAGCCCTGTTGAGCCTGGTCTCCTGCTTTTAGTGCCGCGCATCCACGTCGTGCATGCGGCTGGCTTCGAAGCTCACAATTTTCCACTGCCCAAAGCGATGGTTGTAGACACGCGTGTACCGATACTTGCCGCTGATGTCACTCTGGCCGTTGGTTCCCTCAAGGTCTGCGCGAGAAGTAACGACGGCCGTATCGCCATAGACGCGAACCTTGAGGTCATTGATTTCAAGCGTCTTAATGCGCACCGTTCCGGCTTTGCGAAGAGCCAGGGCCTGAGCCTTGGTTTCCACGGTTCCGTTCGCGCTGATGCCGATGTAATCGTCGGCCAGCAAGTGGTCCATCTGGGTCACGTCGTTGGCAATGACCGCCTGGCGCCATTGCTGCTCCAGAGCTTCGATCTCTTTGTGAATGGCGTGATTTTCGTGGTGCGGCAGCGCAAATGCAGGATGGGCCAATACCAGGCAAATAGCCGCGATGAACAGAATCGAAACACTTATCTGCTGAGACGAACCCTGGAGATTGACCCTTGTAGGCATGTACGTATCGGGATGGTAGTCCGCATTCGCGCGACGAGTCAAAGAGAAAGACCGAAGCCGCATTTTTCGCCCGCGAAAGCCTCATTTTCGCGTTTGGACTGCAAAACCTGAAAACCGCTACCCAATCGCATGCAAGGTCTCGACGGAGCGCTCCAGCATGCGCTGGTAGAGGCTCCCCACGATGTACTTCTTAAAGTGTGCCGACGCGCGGTGCGCATCCGCCGCTGCCGCGTCCTTATATTGTTCGTAGATGACGACCGTGTCAGAATCGCCGTCCACGGTGTGTGGAATGTACGTCACGCAGCCCGGTTCGAGGCGCGATGCCTGGGTGGCGGCGCGCAACGCCTCGTGAATCTCATCGCGATCTTCCGGTTTGAACTTGAGGCGAATCGTGAAACTGATCATTAGCCGAGAACCTGAACTTTCTGTCGACAGAATAGCAGGGGATTTGCAATGGCAGGTTTACGCTCAGGCCTCAAGGGCGTGTAAAGCTTCCGCGAAGGCTGGCAGGGCCATCGTCTGCTCCCGGTCCGGACCCGTCGAAACCATCCCGATCTTCGCCCCCGACTCCCGCTCCAGAAACCGCAAATACTCCTGCGCCGCCTTGGGCAGACTGTCCCAATCCGAGACATTCTCCGTCGCCCCCCCCGTCTGCTCTGTCCAGCCCTTCAGCTTCGTATACACCGGCCTGATCGACTCCAGTCCGCGCACATCCGCCGGCATCGTGTCCACTTTTCGGCCGTCAATTTCGTAGCCCACACAGACCGGAATCTCCTCCAGCCCATCGAGCACATCGAGCTTCGTCACCACCAGCCACTCCGTGCCGTTGATCATGTTCGAGTAGCGCAGAAGCGGTAGGTCCATCCAGCCGCAGCGCCGCGGACGCCCCGTCACCGCCCCGAACTCATGGCCCCGCGCCCGCAGCTTCTCGCCGGCTTCGTCATGCGACTCCGTCGGGAACGGACCCTCGCCCACCCGCGTCACATACGCCTTGGTCACGCCGATTACCGTCCCGATCGCCGTCGGACCCACCCCCGTACCCGTGATCGCCCCGCCTGCCGTTGCTGACGACGACGTCACAAACGGATATGTCCCGTGATCGATATCCAGCATCGTGCCCTGTGCGCCCTCGAACATCACGCTCTTCCCTGCCCGAATCGCCTTATTCAGCAGCGCCGCCGTGTCCGTCACAAACGGAGCCACCTGCTCCGCCGCCCGCGCATACTCTTCATACATCTGCGCTGGATCTAGCGGCTCCGTCCCGAACAGCGCATGCGCGATCGCGTTCTTCTCGTGGCAGGCATTCACGATGTGCGTCTTCAGCAGATTCGTATTCAGCATGTCCACCACGCGCAGCCCATTTCGCGCCATCTTGTCCTCATACGCCGGACCGATCCCGCGGCTTGTCGTCCCAATCTTCTGTCGCCCCGGAGCGCTCTCCGCCGCCAGCTCAATCATCCGGTGATAGGGCAGAATCACCTGGGCCCGATTCGAGACGAAGACCTGCCGGTCGACGGCCACGCCCAGGTCCCTCAGCTTGCCGACTTCTTTCAGAAACGCCACCGGATCCAGCACAACCCCGTTGCCGATCACCGCCTGGCAATCCGGCCGCAGAATCCCGCACGGAATGAGCTGCAGAATGAATTTCTGCCCACGAATGATGACCGTATGCCCGGCATTGTGCCCGCCCGCATACCGCGCGACGACACTAAACCGCTCCGAGAGGACATCAACGATCTTGCCCTTACCCTCATCGCCCCACTGGGCCCCGACTACGACTGCTGTTTTTGCTCGCATTTTTTCCCAGACTCCAAAACACAGAGCCTTGTTCTTTTTACCAGATTTGTCTTCGGATAACGGTCGCCCTTCAGGCGGGAGGTACTCTGTTTGATCCACACTCCCGCCCAAACAGTGGTCGGAAGGGTGGAACGGTTGTCTAGCGCGATTCGGCAGTGCGATGGTGGAGGGGAGAGAGGCCGTGAACCAAGGAACCGCCGCAAAACTGAGCTTATCCCCCGAGCCAGGCAGGACACCTCTCCGCATCCGCTCTTAACCGAGACCACTAAACCTCTGTTTTAGAGTCTTCGCGAAGCTCACCTTGAAGCAGCCGCAGCTTCTCTGTCAAATCTTTGTAGAGGGGCTTAGGCCGACTCTTCAGTGCCCTTTCGGAGTATTCGATTGCGCGTGTCAGAATGAAATTCTTGTCGATTTCCGAGTCGTCGCCGTAGATAAGGCGCATGTATTCAAGATGGGCCTGCGTGTGCAGATACTCAGGATGATTCGTATCCCATTCTTTTTCTGGAATCGTCTGTGCAAGCAACTGCATGTACTTGTCCGCGCTAGCAAGCTTTTCCTCCCAGATCCCGTCTGCTTGCAGCGTGTAGTAGGCCACATTGTTAAAATTCATTGCAATGATGTCCTTCCAATAGTTGTCATCCACGATTCGCCAACTCTTTTCATCACGCGCGCGAACATATCCAGAAAGTGCCCTTTGCGCCGATAATAAGGCATCATTCCAGGTAAATCTGGTGCTCGATCTGAGCGAATCATCTTTGTTCGAGAGGAGACGGCTGATATATCCACTCCGCAGCTGGTGAAAACGCGGATCTTGTGGCCACCTATGGAGCCATCTTGGCAGTTCCCGCTCAATGGCCTCTGTATTAGAGGCCCTCACCTCCGAATATAGCCACAGATATGCAAACTCGGCTTCGGCGTCTGTCTCACGCCGAAGCATCCTATTGGCGTGACGAGAGGCGAGTCGCTCATCGCTCCCGGTTGTAGCGAGTGCATAGTACAGAAGTGTTCGGACGACCTCATGCTCGTCGTTCTTAGCCCTGTCGCGGCTGTCCAGACTTAAGAAGCCTCGACAGGCCTCAGCCAACAATCGCCGCTTTCTGCGCACGTCGGTCACATTGGAACGGAACGCCTCCATCACATTTCTTGCAATCTCACGATAAGTCTCAGACGACACTCGAAGTGCCAGAGGCATCGGCGTTGCAACCGTTGTTCGCGTCATGGCAACCGCATCCTGCTCTAGTGCTTCTACATCGAATCCAGCAGGTAAGGCGGCCCTGAATTCGCTCTCCCATAAGACCCAATCTTGAACTGTCTGTAAGCGTTTCAAGGCGAGATTCCCCAGGTCTTCGTCCCGGCAAATAGCTCTAAAATTTTCGATATACTCGCGTTGAGTGCGCTCGTTAACTTGGCTGTCCACGAATTTTTTGTAACGAACAACGTTTGCCAAGAGGCCGAGATTGTGGATGGCGGTCGTGCCTGGCTTGATCTCGCTATTGAACTGTCCGACTAGTCTGCACACTTCGACCCAACCACAATTCTTACCATCACCTTCTTTCAAAACACAATTGCTGCAGGTCGCGGGGCTCGACGGCCCATAGGCATTTTCAAATTCCATGATCTTACGGCACACCCTGCTGAACCGTTGCATATTCTCAATAAGGCCACGTAAGTCTTCAGGTGTGTCCTGATCGTCCTCTGAAACGCGCGGCTTCAGCGCTACGGTTGCAAATATTTGCGATTTGGTCACAAGCAGTTCTAGTCGCTTGTCATCGATCTTAGGTAGCGAGCTTTTTACAGCGCCCAAACGCATTACTCGTTCAGACCGAGTCGCTGATGACAGATACAGGTAAATGTGCCGGCAAGGCAAAGCCTTTTCTTTAAAGAGCCGCTCAGAACATAAATTTAAATAAAAAAGACGATCTATCGCTCTAGCGTCTGTTTGAGCAGCTCGATCTAGTCTTAGCTTCTCTGTTTCAATTTCGTTATCCGGAATCGACCGCGCAAGCTCCTCATAGATTGCCTTCTCGACGGGTGATGGCCTGTAGTCCAACATCGCCTCCGAGAGTTTCGGAGGTAGAGAGTCTTCAAACGACAAGCGCTCATCGTAGATATTCTGGAGGCGTTCCAGACCGAGAGAGTAAATTCCCATGGCTACTGCAAGAATGACATTGAAGTTCTTCTCAAGCGCTCCTATGGATTTGTCGAATGCGCCAGGCTCATGCGGGCCAAGGCGAATCAGCTCATTGACCATCTCCGTCTTCGAGTAGGCTTCTTTGGCAAGAATGTACAAATAGCGGATGTTACGCTGCAGTTCCAACTTGTACTCGGCCAGCAACAATGGGCGAGTACTCCTTCGAATCAAAATCTCATATAGAGCTGCCTGATCATCAGCAATTAGATCGATATCTTTCTCGCGCCAGCTATCAGGTTGAACAGGAAAGCAAAACTCAATGATCTCAAAGGGGTCGACTGCAAAGAACAGCTGAGCACCAGCTTCCCTCAACTTCAGCCATCGAATCGTCGCTTCAACACTATCAGGCGATATGGCAAATATCTGAGGGATGTCAGGCTTACTCATGCGTATCTCTTAGGGAGAGTGTCCGCGGGAAGGCTATTCCCAAGGAGCTTGATGATGGGCCATTGCGATGATGATACAAGAGCCTTCGCCTTATACCCTTTACGATCAGCGATCAAGTAATCCACACCACCTTTATATTGGCATGGATCAACGCGTTGTACTTCCCAGAGTGGCGTGCCGTGTGTCTTGAATGACCAGTCCTGAAATCTCCTTAATGTCTCAGGTACCGTAGATCCGAGGCGTCCTTCCATCTCAGCGATCTCAACTAAACGCTCGGGGTCGAGAGTACCAGTGCGTCTCATAGTTAGTTCACTGAGCAGGAGAAGGGCGTTATCGTCCTTCGAGTTCACCCTTATTAAGACATCGTGCAAAAGCTTGTTCAATCTTTCCTGTATTTCCGTCGAGTACTCTGAGAGTCGATCGATGTGAGCGAGATACCACTCGCGGAGTCCCCTGCATCTCAGACGGTCTATCACCCCTAGCAGCTGTCGCGAGAGCTGAGCTGCCGCTGCTTCTGAATCGAGGTGCCTCACTAGAATGTCGAGCATTCCAAAGCATGTATTGTCCATTCGGTAGGAGAGACATCTGAAGCAAATAATCAATCGCGCAAAGTCGTGCGTGTCGCGTGCTTCTTTCCACAGAACATCAGTTAACCAGTCGTCCACAGGATACTTTGCTGTAACTACCAGCAATGTAGTCTGGAGAGAGCGCCCCGCGAATTCGTAAGTGCCGACGACTCCTTCGGCCAGAAGCCTCCTGAGCGTCGCATGGGCCTGAACCGGCTTAATAACTGCGATTGCCTGCAGCAGCCAGAAGAACTGGTCAGCATTGCTTTCAAGCTGAGGAATTGATCCTAGGAGAATACTAATGGCACTCTCCAGTTTGTAACGGTGCTCCACTGGCATCTCTCTGTAGAGTCGGATGATCCCCTCGTGCAATTCTTCGTCTCGAGAGAGACCCAAATCATGTCGCCCAACTCGACCTGCAAGGCAGGCCCCAAGCCATTCGGTCCAAAGTTCAGAGGACCCATCCAAAGGCGGTATCTTCACCTATCATTCCCTTCGACTCCATACACTCGGAAGAAATGAGATGTCGTAGTTTGATAAAGGGCATCTCGGTCTGAAACGACGGAGGACACAGGTCCAAGATACTGCCCGCGGTACTCCGATGAAAGACCGGTCTCATACGCTTTATGAATTCTTTCTTTCATTTTGCTCTTGTCCTTTTCCCCAGAGCAACTTTGAGTTCGTCCCCAACCATCTTCGTCCCAATAGGGGACGAAAAAATTCATGCTATCCCAATCTGCGTGTAGGCTGCGCGGCTGATAGGACTCTGAAGGATGCCCAAGTGGGTAGAGGATGGCAACGAGTTCAGGTATGTTACCTAGAGCATCCGATGTAAAGCCCAGGCCGAGGGCATCATTCAGAAAGGATGCCGGGTCGTTCATGTTATTAAGAACATCCTGAAATTGTTGGAATGAGCACACCCAAACAATGTCGTATCGTCCGGACCAGGCCTTCGTAATATCTTCTAACGTAGTGTCGCTAGAGAAATAGAGTTGACGTACTTCTTTAAGATCGGCAGCATCAACAGTGTAACCGTAAAGAGGTCCTGCATAATAGTTGATAAAGGCCTGCAGGCGGAGGACTCGAACAAATGAATCTGAAGTTTCACTGCCCGTATGCTTCCTCATAATGGAGGTCATCAAGCTACATTTGCGATTGGCGTTTTCAACAGCGCGTGCAAACGCCAAGTTCGGATCGTGAACCAACTCTGGACTCATGTTCTCGAATACTTCGACCATCATAGAAATGAGTACGGGTTCCATATTCTCTAAGTGCAAATCGAATGCCATACACGTAGCTAATCGCATGGCTTCAGGGTTCTCAGGATCTGAAAACACTTGTGTTAGCCATGATTCGAAGGTTTTGGGGTCTTTAACCGCGGTAGAGAGTTTCCGTCTCAACGTATCTGCAACAAAGACCTTTGCTCTTTCGTCAAATTGCATTTTCCCTCCGGGAATTCGGAGACAGGATTTTATTGAGGGGCGCGAGCTGCCGTTAACAACTCGAACGGCATTATACGCTGATTTCCCTAGGGAAAATTACGCCGCGGGCTGGTGGCCATTTAAGGGCCGCACTCGCTTGAGTGAAGCACACTAGAGGCATGGGTATTAGCCAAAACCAATAGACTGAACCGATTACAAGATTGAGAGAGGAGGGGGCTAGACCCCCTGTCCCCCTTGCCTTCCCCTCAGTGCCGCTTGAAGTACTGCACTTCGCGCTCGTGCTGTTTCGCCTTCTTCAGACTGGAAAAAGTTCCCAGATTGCGCCGCTTGCCGGTCGCCTCATCTTTCTTGCGCGAGTAGAGCCGATATTCGCCGGATTTGAGTTTACAGATCATATCAAAATGAGATGCGGCAAAACGCACTTACAGACTCTGCGAAAATAGGGCTCAATGCCCCGAGGTCGAAACCATCGCCGGCAGCACCCAGAAAGGGAACAACAGTGATCCTGTATCGAACCACCGAACGATTGTTGGTTGAGCAAAATGGTAGCTACTATCCCATTGCCGAGACATCGCTCGATGTTCTCGTCGCCCACGATGATCTCCACGGATACCTTTCCTCCATTCCTTCCAGTAAAACGCCTATAGTTCAGATCGAACCTGCAAAACTGGAAGCGCCCATTGAGCACCAGGAGGTCTGGGCTGCCGGAGTAACCTACTTCCGCAGCCGCAGCGCCCGCATCGAGGAATCGAAAGACGCGGGCGGCGGCGACTTCTACGATCGCGTCTATTCCGCCGAGCGCCCGGAGCTGTTCTTCAAGGCCGTGGCCCACAAAGTCGCCGGCCCAAACAGCAAGGTCAGGATTCGGCGGGATGCGACGTGGTCCGTCCCGGAACCAGAGCTGGCTCTCCTCGTGAATCCTCGCGGCCAGATCATCGGCTATACCATCGGCAATGACATGAGCTCCCGCGATATCGAGGGGACCAACCCTTTATATCTGCCACAGGCGAAGGTCTACGACCGTAGTTGCGCTCTAGGACCGGGCATTCTCATCCAGCCGCATCCCATGCCGGCAACCACGCAGATACAGATGATGATCCTGCGCGCCGGGGGGACTGAATTTTCGGCTGCGGTCACCCTCACCGAGCTGAAACGGGACCCCCCGACCTTAGTGGAGTATCTTTTTCGCGATCAAACCTTTCCCCACGGATGCTTTCTGCTTACCGGCACGGGCATCGTTCCCCCTGACTCATTCACCCTGCAAAGCGGGGATGAGATTCAAATCAGTATCGATGGCCTCGGCACACTAGTAAACGACGTTGCCTGAGGCGGATTCGATTCAGCCTCATGTTTTACCAATCGAACAGCGTCCCATCCATCTTCCTGTTAATCGGGAGGTACGCTCGCTGATACGGATACTTGGCTGCCAGTGTTTCGTCGATCTCGACCCCAAGACCGGGAGCGTCTCCCGGATACATATAGCCCGCGTCGAAGGAGTACTGATGGGGGAATACAGCGTCAGTTTCCGCCGAGTGCGGCATGTGTTCCTGAATGCCGAAGTTATGGATCGCCAGACCAAAGTGCAGCGCGGCCGCCATGCTTATTGGCGAAAGGTCTGTCGCGCCGTGACAACCGGTGCGGACATGAAACAGAGCGGCAAAATCCGCAATCTTTTTAAGATGTGTGAACCCTCCGGCATGCACCAGGGTCATCCGGATGTAGTCGATCCACTGCTCACGAATCAGCTCCTGTGCGTCCCAGATTGTATTGAGAGCTTCGCCCGTTGCAATCGGAGTGGTTGTGTGTTGGCGAATGACTCTGAAGCCCTCCTGTAACTCTGCCGGCACAGGATCTTCGATCCAGAAAAGATGATACGGCTCCAGTTCTTTTCCCAGCCGCGCTGCTTCGATCGGTGTCAGCCGGTGATGACAGTCGTGTAGCAGGTGAATATCCTCGCCGAACTGCTGGCGTGCCCGCTCAAACAACTCAGGCACGTGACGCAGATATTTCTCCGTAGACCACAGGCTCTCCGAAGGCAGTCCCCTTTCGGCCGGCTCGTAGGGTTTGTTGCCCTTGGCGACACCGTAAGTCGAAGCCAGTCCCGGAATACCGCTCTGCGCCCTTACCGCCAGATATCCCAGATCGATCTGCCTGGCGACAGCATCGATTGTCTGCTCGATATCGGCTCCGTTGGCGTGCGCATAGACGAGAACGCCGTTGCGGCTCTTACCGCCCAGCAGGTTGTACGCCGGAGTATTCAGCGCCTTGCCTTTAATGTCCCACAACGCCATATCGACTGCGCCGATAGCGGACATTGTGACGGGGCCGCGCCGCCAGTAAGCTCCGCGATACAAATACTGCCAGATATCTTCGATCTGAAAAGGATCACGCCCGGTCAGGCACGGGATAAGATGCTCTCTAAGATAACTTACAACCGCAAGCTCGCGCCCGTTGAGGGTTCCATCTCCAAGACCATAGATGCCCTCGTCGGTTTCTATTAGGGTAGTGAAGTTTCTTCCTGGAGAACATACATTGACAGAAGCAGTTGTGATCTTCATGCAAGGATTCCTCGTTCAGGCGTGAACCTGTAACTACTTATGAGAACCGGCTTCCGCCATGGTGTTGCTAGATGCGGAAATCTCCACATAGTCCAGTGGCGCAGGCTCGCCGCCATCCGGATGACCCTCGATCCTTAATACGTCTCCTGGTTTCAGGGAAATTCCATGGAGCGTAATCCGTGTGGATGTGTCTCCGCTCATCTGGTCGCCGGGTAGTACATTATCTGCGCGCCACTCTTTGAGCAACTGATCATTGCGATACACGTTGTAAGTTGACACCCCATGCCGGAAATCGAAGTACTGGATCGCGATGTCATAGGTGCCGGCGGCCTGGTCCAGAACAACAATCGCAGTGCAACCACTTGGGTCCTCGCAAACAATAGCTTTACCGTCCGAGGCTGTCTCCCAGGGCGTCACATCGATCGGCGTGTAGCCGCTTAACTGCATATTTTCTGCTTCGATGCGGCTGGGGTCATGTTCTACACGGTCTTTGTTATCGGCGATACCCGACATCTTGTAGAACCAGTTATTTACTGCGTCTCGCCATACAACAGCGTGACCAGCCTGATACTCCACGAGCGCCAGGACCTTCTCGTAACGCTCATCGTCGATGAGCCCTTTCAGTCGCTGCCACTCCGTCACCTGCTTTGCCGCGTCTACTGCTCCCTCATAGTGCGAGTCGTAAATGTGCTGGATCACCGTCTCGCCCGAACGCAGCTTGTAGGTGTAGGGCACATGATGCATGAACAACAGCAGCGTATCGGGACTGGTTGACAGCGATTCGAAGATGCGTGCAACCTCCGACGGATATTGCTCGATGTAGCCAGTGCCGGTCGCAACCGTTCGATCCATGCCAACGCCTTCATGGTCGGCCCGAATCCACTGTCCCCAGCCATTCCTCTCGGCCGACTCGATTCCGGGCCCGTAGTGCGAGCGCAGAATATCGGTCAGCGTTCCCAGTCCGAGCGGCCCCGTGTATCGCTCATAGGTTTTCCACGAAGAAAGCAGCATGTCGTCGATGGTACTCACCACGGTCGGGTTATTCCCAAAGGTCAAGCGAGTCCAGTCGTCAGCAATTTCCCGCGGAGACGTATCCGGATTCCACGCAAGCCGCCCGAACCCACAGAGATTTGCCATCGCCATGGGGTGGGCGGCTTGCGTGGGCCAGCCAATTCGTATCCAGACCGACATTCGATACCCCGGCAAAGCCGCCGAGCGGACGATCGAAGGCCTTCCCCTCAACAATTTCCTTCACCGGAGTGTGCCGATTCTCCGCGCGCAAATCAAAGTCCAGAGCCTCTTTCCACATCGGAACCAGAAACACGAGATGCCTCTGCTGGCCGGTGTATTCCTGTGTCACCTGTAGCTCGATTGCTTCGTTGGTGTGGTGCAGCCCGGCAAACAA
>Ga0206795_1029_pt1 | contig 32433 bp, 27 predicted proteins | sample Alteio_BWOrgCont_71_FD_152872 | JGI IMG/M metagenome (GOLD analysis project Ga0206795, IMG submission 152872) | Enriched cells from forest soil in Barre Woods Harvard Forest LTER site, Petersham, Massachusetts, United States -... | ecosystem: Environmental > Terrestrial > Soil > Temperate forest >... | reverse complement strand
GTGTTCTACTGTTGGGTGGCCGCGCGCTGGGGGGACAAAACCAGCTCTCGCTTCGGGCGGAGGCGCGACCATGAGGGCCGGGAGGTCCTCTCGGTGTCGACGATGACGAGATAGCGGCCTGACCAAGGAGTTGGTTCACGTGTTTGTGATAAGACCCAGAAGGTTTGGCCGTTGGCCATGGCCTGTTCGTAGTCAGCGTCGAGGATGGCGTGGCGGTCAATGAAGGTGTTGAGCGAGGCGGGGATGCGGATGCAGCCTTTGGACTGAATAGTGCCGAGTCGTATCTCCAGGAGCTGGGGGTCGGTAGCGTGCATCTGGAGGCGCATGGTGGCTTCGCCGCCCAAGCCCCACCCGCGCTCGGCCTCCTGCCAGCCGAAGTCGTAAACGCGCATACCTTTGCGACCATAGCCTAGGATGCCGTTCTCGTTGCGCGTGCCTTCGGCGCGGAAGTCGGGGCTGGCGATGGTGTGCTCGAAGATGCCAGTGGGGGTGATGAAGTGATCGAAACTGCCGGGTTTGCCTGTAGAGGCGGGGGAGGCGCCGATGAAGTGGAACGTCCGGTCCGGCGCCATCCAGTAGATCGTGACCGCCTGAATGAGGGGGTTGCGGTCGACGAGGACGACGTATTGCGGCGCGAGATCTTTGTCGGCGAGGAGCGTTGAAAGAACGAGTGCCCAAGCGTTCTGTTCGGCATCGGGGACAGTGAGGCGGGGGCGGACTTCTTGTGCGTAGTTCTGGGCGAGCGATGTGCCGTCGAACGATGCTCGGTCCCGCGAAGTTCCGGCGGTTGCGGCGCAAGCAGCAGCGAACATTGCGAGTATGGCCCTGTCTGTGCGCATGAAGAATAGCTGTTCCCAGCAACTTCGGCGGAGGTAAATTCGGCCGTTCGCTTCACGCCGATGGTTCCTCGAGTTTATTGATGCGGCGACGCTACCGCTGGTTCAGAGAATTGGCTCACGGCAAACCAAGGACGTGAGTGATCGACAGTCGACGAACTAGATTCAAAAATGTCGATTCGTCCACCCCCGCCGCAAGATTCGCGTCAGGATTACTGAAGAACATAACAGAATTAACACTACGGCAAGAGTGTGGTGGCTCTTGATTGCGCGCGGGCTTGCCGGAGCGCTACTTGGGCGATCACCAGACAGACTAGCGAAGTAGTTTTTCTCATCCAGTTGACGGTAGATATCTCCCGCAATGGCCGCGGCTCGGGGCCCCGTTGCCTGCCGACCGCCTCTCAATAACGCCACCACCACCACTCTCCGTCCTACATTGTTGAAAGCTCCGAACCACCCAAGATGAGTGTGGTTTTCGCTGCAGGTACCAGTCTTTCCGGCTAGCGGCTCTTGCTGACGAGCACGACGCGCGGTACCTCCTTCTACTGCGCCCCGGAGACCGTGGATGATGCCGGAAATGGGCCCCTCAATGCTCAGCTGTCGCTTCACCATGGGGGTGAAGGAGGCGACTTCCTGGGCATTGCGAGGGTACTGAAGGAAGTATAGTGTGCCCCCGTTGGCGATCGCGCTCATCAGTGCCGCAAACTGCAACGGAGTTTGGGATATCTCTTCGCCGAAGCTGGTCAACATGCTGACACCTCCGTTGTAGGGTGGTGTGAGGGGAAAATGTCCCGCTTTCTCGCCAGGAATATTCAGGCCGGCTTTTTCACCATATCCGAACTGATGTGCGTAGTAGCTGATCTTTTCGAATCCGAGTTCGCGGCCGAGGTCGGCAAAAAAATAGTTGTTGGAATGCGCCAATGCATAGGTCAGATCCATTCTCCTGCCATTTAGCCGGATCGTTGTGCTCGGTTCGATTACTCTCTCACTCAGAGCAGCTAAAGCGACCGAAACCTTGATGGTGGAGCACGGCTGGAAACCTAAGCCCAACGCTAACCTCTGATTCACAATCGATAGAATGCGCCCGGTCGAGGGGTCGACCGCAACCACTGATCCGTTGTTGCGTCCGAGTGCCTGTACAGCGATGCGACGAATGCTGAGTTCCTCACCTGCGACGCTATCGCCGTCGGTGGAATCCGCGTAAGTCGGTTCCGTCCATGGACCGCCTCGAACTATACCCGGCAATAACGAGGTTACGCGGGGGGCCAACGAGTGAGCCGACGTCCGCCGTCTTTTTGCCGTTGCGCCGGATGTGAGACTACAAGACAACGAGAGTACCAGAACCCATACTTGCGCCCGCAAGATCAGATTTGTGAACAGGAATCTATACATGCGAGTTCCTTCTTCGGTTTGAGGAAGCTTCTTGCACTCAGCTACTGAAGATCGCAATGCGAAGGGTGGAGACTTGTTTTTTTGACATCGGCGCAATCGCCGCCTAGCTCGATTCCGTACACATTGCTGACGCGTCCACGGCAAACCTTGTCAAGTACTGTCTCACCTGTGGCGTGCGCGCCGGGACAGCCGCGGCGAGCGGCGCCGACGCGTATCGGTGGCTAAGTGATCCATCGCCTGGCGACAAGCTGCACGGGGTGACTGCTCAAATCCTGGGTTGTGCCCGAGACGGCAAGCGAAAATCTTTGGCCGGGGAGGTTTCTCAACCAGGACGCGAGGAAGCCTGCGGGAGTAAAGACTGTGAAGCCGACTCGAACGAAGCCGGAGTGGCGGACGCTGCGCCGTTGACGTTCGCACACCCGGTGCGCGGAAAAACGGCGGCGGGTCGAGAAGGTTCATGGAGAGCGATCGTCTCAGTTCCGGGCCGACGGCCATTCGGACATGATTACCCAGGTTAAATAAACTATGGCAGAACGACAATCCCCCCCGCGACATCGTTGTTCAGGTCCCAGGTCTTCTCGTACTTCAAAGTTGCAGCATCGTACACCTCAATCTCGAACCCGGAACCGTAGATGTACAGTTTCTTCCCATCCGAAGAAATACTCAGAGTAAAGCTGTTCCGGCATTGAAGCTCAGCCCTTTTAGCGATGCGGTTGATCGCCAGATCGAAGGACCAAAATTCGCAGCGTTTGTTTCCGTAATCTCCCTGGGCGACTACTGCGTAAGCCCACTTCTTGTCGGGAGTCACTTCCAGCCCGGACATCCCGCTCGGAGCCGGCCCGATCGGTGAGAAGTCGATCTTCCTGGTAGTTAGATCCAACCGCCCCAGCCCGAACATGCGCTTGTGAACCACCGGATCAGCCGAAATGAACATCGCCGTGTGCTGGCCTGCTTCATTGATCAGATCCAAATCGCCGCCGAATCCTCCATACTGTCCAAAATGAACACGCTCCATGCCGGGAATTTCCGGCTTTTCCAGATCGATGTGGTCCACCACTTTGAAGTCCGCGGTCTGAAGAACCGTCACTTTCTCGCCAAATTGGTACATAAGTTTCCCATCGGGCGATATTACGATGGCGCCAACTCCCCAGTCCCCTTCATTAGTAGCTTCTTCCTCTTGGGGAATTTGCACCCTCTTCAGGATCTTCTGCTGATCCAGATCGATCAGCGTGTAGGTCGGTTTGGCCACTTCGTAACGTTCGGCAAGTTTAGTGATTTCCTCGGTCACGGCATAGAACAGCTTGCCCTCTGGATCGGGCGCGCCATTGTAAATCCGATAGGATGTATTTCCGGTATTCAGCACGAAGTGATTGGTCACCTTGCGTGTAGCCACGTCAATCACTTCGATGCCGTTGTGGTCCATGGTGGTGACGTAGATCTTCTTGCGATCCGGCGACACCCGGATGCTCATCGGCGTACCGGTTTCAAGCGGAATGCGGTCGACGATTTGGCCCTTGGCCTCATCGAAGACAATCACGGCGTTGGGATAGGCGGGTAAAAACAGAGTCCCAGCACTGCCGATGCCGCATAAGGACGCGCACAGCGCTGTCAGCAGCGAAAGCCGTAACATTTTCATTTCTCCTATGGGAACACCAGATCCAGATTTCGCCAGTCCTTGGTTGCGGCGGCACATTTAGCGGTCCAATCGGGAGTGTTGTTCATGTGATCGGGAACCTGCGCCGGCCAATAGCAGCTGGAGTAGCAGTCGTAAATGTCACGCTCCACGGGCTGGCATAAGCCCGCCGTACCACCCGATGCATCCACCTCCCAGCCTGGCGAGAACATCAGCGTGCACCCGGCGGGAATGTGGGGGCGCTGCTGGCCAGAGGGACGATCTTGCATCGCAACGACGTCACCCGCGCGTGCAACAACGAAATCGTCGATACGGGCGGCCTTGGCGTTCAATGCTCGCATGTGTTTCATGCTGCTTTCCTTTCTGCAAACTGCTGCAAAAAACCTGGATTCTTAGCCGCGATCGTCCCGTAGATTCGAAGACATGTGTCGGTCCAGTCCCGGATCCAATCGCAATAGTGGAGATTAGGGTGCCCCGTGTCTCCGTACCGCACAAATGCTTCGTGATGGCATCCGCCGGCGCACAGCGGCCGCGCCCAGCAGGTATGGCAAGCGTACTTGGATGCGATGTTGCCGCGGGTCAGGAAATCGGCTTGCTTGGCCTTGTCGATGCCAGTGGAAATGTGTCCTAGCGCGTGAGCGTCGGAATCGACAAAACGGTGGCACGGCGCAATGTCCCCGGAAGGTCCCACGCCCAACAGGCCCAGGCCCGCGCCGCAGGGATGCGATTTGTTCACGCCCTGGCACAACTCAGCTAAGGTGTCGCTGACGTTGGAGAAACCGTGCGATTCGCCGCGCAACGCATGCTCCAGATATTCTTCGGCCAGCTGGTGGAACTGATCCAGCACGCTATCCATGCCCTTGGCATTAATGGCGTAAAGCTGATTGGGCGAAGTGGTCACGGGCGCGAAGCCAACTTCGGAAAATCCGAGATCCTGCTTCAGGTGGCGGAATATTCGGATCACATCGGAGACGCCCGCCGTGAGCGTGACGCGCGCCGTGATGGGCCGGGTGCAATGGTTTTGGATGAGCGCCCGCACCTTTGGTTCGATGATGTCGTAGCTACCCTTGCCGTTCGCAAAGACCCGTAGATGATCGTGCATCTCTTTGGGGCCGTCCATGCTGACCGTGACCCCGATGTTGTTCTGGGAAAGGAATTCGATGATGGCGGGCGTGAGTAGTGTGGCGTTGGTGGTGAGGCTGAAGTCGATGTGACGATCCTGCTCCCGGGCTCGTTGGTTGCCATACGCCACCACTTGTTTCAACAGCGGAAAGTTCATCAGCGTTTCGCCGCCGAAAAACGTAATGTGAATGGAACGCCGGTCGCCCGACTCCGCGAGAAGGAAATCCACCGATCTCATGGCTGTTTCCACGTCCATGAACTTGGGCTTGCCTTCGGGCGTGGCCAGTTTATCCGCGCCGAATTCATAGCAATATTGGCAGGACAGATTGCACTGGTTGGTGAGGTTCATCACCAGCGTCTGGACAGGAAAAACGTCAGGCAGAGGCGACGGCTTATCGGGCACGGAATCACGGCTGACGATCACGTTGGAATGAGCCATCTCCGCGATCAACTCTTCGGCATCCTCGACGCTGAGGCCGCCGGCCGTCAGATTTTCCAATACTTTGCCGTGCCCTAACTCAGCGGGCTTCAGGCAATCGATCAGTCTCCCAACGGCCGTGTCCACCGCGAAGATCGCGCCCGCCGGCACCAGATAGAGGAAGTTGGCTCCCGCCGATTCAAAGCGATGAAACTCACCCAAACGATAGGCGCGCGTGTCATTGGCAGCCATGGTTGCCGTCATTGCCCCACCTCGGGTTGATCCCATTGCATGTAAACCGGCACCGTGACAACCAAATATGACTTGGCCGTCAGCGGCTTGCCCTCCTTATCCTTTTCGTCTTTCGCCGTAGCCACTACCCAAATGTCGCCATAGTTGTTACGGCTGAATTTGCGCTGTGGGTTCGGGCCGTCGGAGGAAGGAGTAAAGAACCCGCTCGAGCTCAGAGATCCAACGAATTCCTTGTCATCATCGCTGTCCACGGAATAAAATTCTTCAACCGACCATTTCGCGTCGACAGGACCCAGATCAATATCTCCGGCGGCGTTCGCTTGGCCGTCCACTCCGCGCTGATAGCCAATGGCCTCGAACTGCTGGTACCCCTTGGGATGCTTTTGGCTACCTAGCCGGGCCAGGGCCGAGTCCGGCGTCACCTTGATGTAATCTACGCGGTCGTAAACGGCAATCGCGCTTTCCAGCACCGAGCGGCGAAATGAGATATCGCGCTTGCCGGGAACCGCTCCGGCCGCCACATCCACTTCGGCAAGGATCTCTGTCGGTGTATGAGACACGATCCGCTTCACCGTCACTCCGCTTCCGAAATCCAGGTCGGCGGGCACGAGTTGCTCGGGCAGGCTTCCGGCGATCAACCGCACACGATTGGCCTGTGAACCGGTTTTCAAAGACGCTCGATCCACTCCGATCAGCGTCGGGTCGGCCGATGCGCGGCGCATCTTCACATCGAATCCGAATTCCTGGTACTGGCCCCAAAACCAACGTCCTTCGGCAGTCGATTGGTCGGGCGAAACCCACAACACCTCGCGCATTTCGCTGCCTAAGTCATCGGGAGTGGCGTTGGCCGCGGGAGTTCCTTTGGATCGGCCGCGCCAGGAATAACCCGCGTAAACTACGCCGTGCCCCGTCCGGGAAAGCGTGGAGCCATCTTTCGCCGACGTCAGCTTCACCCGGGTAGTGAACTCGTCGTCCGCGCCATTGCTCGATTCTACTTCCATCTCTCCATAAAACTTGCCACGCCCCGGCAGGTAGGCCGAAACTATCCATCGCCCAGTGAGCTTCGGCGCATGCATCCGCGCGCGCCAGGCGGCCCACTCCGGAGTATGCAGCGGGGCCGTTTTTCCGAGATAGGCGAGGGCTTCATCGACGGGACGCACCTTATCAGACCGGTCTGGCGCCCAATCCGGTCCTCCCCCGGTACGCAAGCCCCGGCGAAAGGACTCCTCTGCAGTCGCGTACAAGGCAACGTGCAAATTAACGAGCAGCTTCCAATCCTCTTCGGTCCGCCGCCAGGAAAGCGGCCGGGCCATTTCATGGCAATTGGTACAGGCGCCCTTCACCTTTTCGTTGGGGATGTTGGTCTCATCCACCATCCGGCGCTCGGCGTAGTACATCACCGGTTTCGCTTCATCGGGCGCCAAGCCGTGATCGGTGGCCAGGTATTTGAGTATCGATTTCGCTTCGTCCGGGGTGAGACGCACGCCTTGCTGCCGCACCATGCGTTTGATGGCTTCTTCCCAGCCTTCCGGCGTCGCGCGCTCCCAGGAGATGCGCCGCAGGTTTCCCTTTTCATCCTTCGCATGGCAGGAGCCGCAACGGGAGATCACCAATTGACTCGTCACGGGGATGCCTTCTTCCACTACCTGTTTGCCTGCATCCGCCGATGTCGTGGGCGGCGTTTCCTGGCCCGGCGCGAACGGAGCTAGCGCGAGAAAGCATGCCACGGAAAGTTTCACAATGTTCAGTCTCATAGTCACCACTCGCTGTACATCAAAATACGAGCCGCGCAGTCAGCTGAACCGATCGTGGGCCCGCACCTTCCGATGGCTGCAACCCGTTAATCTGGCCAAATCCGGCGACGCCGACGGTTAGGCTGGGCGGGGGCGCATAGTTAGGATGGTTCAGCAGGTTTGCGACCTGGGCGCCGATCTGGAACCGGATTCCTTCCGTGATGGCCACACTCTTGATCAGGGATGTGGAGAGGGCCACGGTTCCGGGTCCAACTACGTCACCCTGCGATGCGTCACCGAAGCGCCCGATATTGTCGCCAGGATCGGTGAAAGCCGCCGGGTTGATCCAGGTCGAAAGCGATTGTCCCGCGTAGGGATTCACGCCGGGAACGGTGTCCGCGCGGCCGCCGTTGGAATTGAACAAGTTGTAGCCGGTACCCGATGGATCGCTATTCACTGTTACGGTCATGAATGGCCCGGACTGGTAGAGCATGATCCCGCTCAACTCCCAACCGTCAACGAACCGGTCCAGCAACGTGCCGCTGGTGCTGAGAAACGTCTTGCCCTTTCCGAACGGCAATTGATAAAGGAACGTCGCTAAAAAGCGATTTCGCCTGGTGAACGGGACGTTGCCATAATCGAGCTTTGGATCGTACGGGTCAGAGAGCAGCCCGCCTTCTTCTCCTTGAAAATTGCTCACTGAACCCGAGGCCGCGCCAAGCACGTTGGAAAGATTCCGGGTGTACATGTAACTGGCTTGAAGCTGAAGGCCATTGGACAGTCGCTTCTTCACCTCAACGGTCATCGCGTTGTAATTGGAGTAGCCCAGGTTGGCCTGATAACCGATGTAGCTCATCAAGGGAAAAGGAACCTGCAGAGCCAGCGCGTTGAAACCGGCCGTGTTCGGCGCAAGCTGGTTGAGGTTATATTGCACACCCAGATTGGATCCGTGATTTCCGTCATAAGAAACTCGAAGGCCAAAGTTCGCCCCCAGGTCCCGTTCCACCGTGATATCCCACTCTTGAACGTAAGGGTCTTTGTAATGGATGTCGGTAGCGACATAAAAACTTTGCGTTCCGGGCTGCGCGATGTCGCTGGGCCAGGCATAGGGCAACTTGAACACCGGCGAGCCGTTGGAATTGAAGCTGTTATTAAAGAACGCCACGTCGCTCGATTCCACCGCCCAGGCGTTCTCAACCGCGGAGCCGAGCAAGGTTTGAATAAAACGCCCGTAGCCGCCTCGCAAAACGGTCTTGTCGCTTCCAAACATGCGCCAGGCGAAACCGATCCGGGGGGCGAAGTCCGTCTTTTGCGAAAAGCGCAGAGACTCCGGAATTCCGGCCTGCGCCGCCGTCAGGATCGGGGTGGGGGCGATGGACTGGATGAACCCCGGGTTGACGATGGAAAACACGCTTTGGTTCGGAATCACTACCGCTCCATGGATGGTCTGCCCGTTTTGCACGCTGTAATAGTCCGGCAGAAAGTTCGCTTCGTTATTCAAGTGATCGCGAAAGTTGGGGTGGTATTCGTAGCGGAGTCCCACGTTCAAAGTGAGCGAGCGGGACACCTTCCAATCGTCCTGGATGAAGGTGGCGTAGTGCCGCGCATAACCCTCGGTATTTGGATTAACCACCGTGGCCACCTGGCTGTAATCCGGATAACCGAGCAAGTACGAGGCGAATGGCGTGGCAGCCCCGCCGCCCAGCAGGCTGCTCATCACGGATCCGTCAAAGGTGTACGTTCCCATTCGTTGGTTCGCAAAAACGTTGGTGTAAAGGCCATGCAGGGCTCGAAAGTCTACGCCGAACTTAAAGGTATGCTTCTGTTTGGTCCACGTCAGGGTGTCCAAAACCTGCTCTGTTCCCTCTTGCGTGTTTTGGGACTGCCCGAAAATCCCAACAAAGCCCGCGATAGTGATTTGCGGTATGTTGGTGCCCGCCGGCAGGGGACCTGGAAGCCCGGTTAGCCCGAGTTCGTCGGCCGCCTGTTGCGAGGTGACCCCGATCCCTTGATAAGTGTGATCCCCGCTGAACCCTACGCGAAGCTCGTTGACCACCGTCGGGCTAATCACCCAGTTATCGGCTACCGTCAGCGCATCGTCGATCTCGGGCGCCACCTGTGATCCTACCAGCGGTGACGTCGGCGGGGCGCCTTGATAATAGTTGGATAACGGAACGTTGGTAACGCGCCGGTTCTTGTAGGTGAACCTGGCATAGATCTGATTGTTGGAGCCAAGCTGCTGGTCAAGCCGGACGTCGCCCTGGTTGCTTTTGATGGGAACGGCATAGGACGCCAGATAATTGTTCGCAAACGGTTGCGATGGATTCACGGGCGTCAGGTTGGGCAGCGGGTAAAAGGCATTCAGCGCCGCGATGGAATAGGGGTTGATCTGGCTGGCAGGAATGATATTGCCGGGATAACCAGTCAGCAGGTTTGCGGCGCCGCCATTGGCAGCCGTCAGATACGCGGAAAGATCGCCGTTCCGCATCGCCACTGTCGGCACGCTCTCCACGTATTGCAAAGTCCGCGGAAGCTGAAGTGATTCCACGCTCAAAAAGAAGAATGTCTTATTTGTCCCGTTGTACAACTTCGGCAGAATCACGGGACCTCCTACGTAGGCGCCGAAATTATTCATCTTCAGTGTCGGCGTGCTATTGCCGAATGTGTTCGCCGCGTTCAGTTCGCTGTTTTGAAAATTTTCGAAAAGCCCGCCGTGAAAGTGATTCGTCCCCGATTTCGAGATAGTGGAGATATCGGCCACGCCGCCGTACTCCGCCGGGTTGATGGTTTCGCTGATCCGTATTTCTTCGATCGCGTTGAAGGACGGGAACAACTCCGTGATGGCGCCCATGGTCGCGGGCCCTACCGAACTGATGCCGTCGATGGTCATCGAGAGTTGAGCGGGCAAAAGCCCGGCCACCGAGATATTGCCACTCGGATCCGTCTGCACGCCGGGCTGCGCCGTCAGGGTGGACATGGGGCTGGTGGAGCCGCTGGCGCGCGACGTGATGGCCACGGGAAGGTCGGTCAACTCCAGACTTCCCTTGGTTTCCGCGCCTCCCGAGGTGTCGGTTTGGATTACGGTTCCGGCGGTCGCCTCCACATTCACTGAGGTCGTCTGGGTGGCTACCGTCAGATCGGCGTCGATGCGTTTGGTTTCCCGGGAACCGAGCGTGATCGCAGTCAATTCCATCTTCTGAAAACCGGGCTTTACGATTGTGACCTGATACGTACCGACATCCAGGTTTACGAACTGAAACGATCCGGTGTCGTTGGTCACCGAACTGCGGGTCGCGCTGGTGCCCAGGTTCTGCAAGGTCACCACAGCTTCCGCGACAACGCTCCCCCCCGGGTCTTTCACCGTGCCCAGGATGGTCCCTGATGTAGACTGGCCAAGCAGCGCTTGACCCATGAGCGATAGCGTCGCAACCAATCCGAGAAGTTTCTTCACCGTTTTCCCCCCTGCGTGAAAAGAGTCTTGGTCCGGAGTATAGACCTCCGGGTACGAGCAACTTGGGGTCAGGATGGCAGCGTTGCCAAAGACAACTCTGAGCTGCATACACGGCAGGGTGTAGTGAAGTGTGTGCTAAGCGAGACTTCCAGTCAAGCGCAATGCTCTTCCGAACTCGGCCGCTCTATGTCCGCAAGCAACTCAAGAAACAAATACTTAAAGGAAAGTGATAACCGTAACCGGTTACTGTTTGAGGCCATTTTACGCTAATCCCTCAATAGCGCAACAGCGCCATGAATCCGAAATCCATATGAAGCTGATGGTGGCAATGAAACAGAGAAGGTCCGGGACTATCGGCAATCACATCCACATCTAATTTCGTGTGCGCTGGCACCAGCAAAACGTCTTTGCGAACGCCGGAGGCCAGTTCGAAGGTGTGCCGGTGCAGGTGAAGCGGATGGCCCATCCTACTTCGGTTATCGAAAGTCAAGCGGTTACGCGCACCCGCAGTCAGGCGAATCTCATCACATGCGGCCAGGATTTACCATTGATGGCCCACAGATAGCCGTCTCTGCCCGGTTCCACCACGATAGGAATGGCGGGTTCGGACGCGGGTGGCTCGCGCTCCGCGCCGAACGCGCTCAAGTCCCACTGAAAATCGGGAGGAGCGGTCCATCGCGGCGCACCCTGCGCGCCCGCGTACTCCACATGGACTCCGGCGCCCGCAGCCCGCTGAGCATCATCCACTTCGCCGAGAACCCAGATACCCGGAGTCTTCATTTCAACAACCGCGTCCACGCGCTCGCCGGGGGCCAGATCGAGAATCGGAACCGATGCCGGCTTCGGTATCGCGTTCCCATCCAGAGCAACTACCTGGAAATGGTGCCCAGGCAGAGCCAGCCGATGCGCTTTGGTCGCGCTCGCGTTCAGCACGCGAAACAGAGCACGCTGGCCAGGCTTCACGCGGAGCGGCTCACCCGAGCCGAGCATCTTTCCATTGATGGTGAACAAGCGATAGTCCACGTCTCCTTCCATTTCAGACCGGAAGAACGGGTCCCAGTCGTGCAGGACGATGGGAAACTCAGCGTCATAACGAGCGGGATTCTGGCGCGGCTCGACGAGCACCAAACCAAATTGCCCCGAGTACATGCCAATCTTGGTGTTTTGCCCGGCCATCCCATGGGTGTGATACCAACGCGTGCCTACCGGCTGCGCCGTAAACGAATAACGGCGGGTGTCGCCAGGCTGGATGTGTGGCGTTCCTTCCTCATGCGCTCCGTCCACTTCCGGTGGAATGTGGAAGCCGTGCCAGTGGACCATTTCGGGAAGGCGCGAATGATTCACCACGTCTACCGTGACCGTCTTGCCCTCTTGCATCCGGAGCAGCGGTCCTGGAATCTGCCCGTTATAGGCCAACGTCTTGACTGTATGGCCCGGCCCAAGTTCGGCCATGATTTCCCCGATGCCAAGCGTAACATCCGCGGAGGGAACATCCGCCGCGCGAGCAATTTGAGCAGCGGGCAGGCTGGTGGCTGCTAAAGCCAGAAACTCGCGTCGGTTCATAATTGGTTCAGTATACGAGCCTTTCCTTCAAACGCGGCCCCCAATCAAGTTCAATGGTCCGCCGATTCTCCTACTCAACGCGCTGAAAGAAAAACTGTTGCAGTGAATCGATAACGGTAAGCGGTTACTGTTTGGACCACGCCCTATTTTCGGAACCGCCATGCGTAAAGCATGCGGACGCCGGTATCGGCGCACGGACGGCTTACTAGATCAATTTCATCCGGCGCAGCAACCCATTAAAGCGCGGGTCGGAGCGCAGTGACTCGAAATACCCATCCCATCTCAAACCCATACCCAGATCTCTTTCATCGATCGCCTTCTCCAGCCAGGGAAACGCTCGATCCTTGTCGCCCAGGCCCATGTAAACCACCGCAATCGACAGCGCCGGCACACCGCCGCCCCTGGTCTCCCTTAGAAAGTCGCGCAAAATCCGCTGCGCTTCGTTGGCCTGCCCGCATACGGCGAACCCGTAGCCCAAATCCGCCATCCTACGGGGGCCGGGCATGGACGCGTTGGCCAACCGCAACTCATCTATGGCGCTTCCACATCTTTTTTGAAGGAGGTACGCATCACCCAAGTCTTGATGCGCCAATCCAAAACTTGGGTCCAACGCCAAGGCATTATGGAACTGCTCCACAGCCACGTCGTAACGGCCTACCGCCGAATAATAATCACCAAGGGACTCGACCGCATAGGGCGACACCGGGTCAAGCTTGGCGGCGATAGTTCGCTGGGCCAGCACCTCCTCTTTATGCCCGGTCAGCGCCAGAAACCAGGCGTACCAGAGACGACCCACGACGTCGTCCGGACTGAGCGCCAGCCCCTTCTTGAATTCCCGCTCCGCTGACGCCCAATCGAATTCATACTCCGCGCCAACCGCCAGATCGAAGTGCGGTTCGCCCAGGGTGGCATCCAATTCGATCGCTTTGGACGCAGCCTCTCGGATTTTCGAAACCACCTGCAGGGGAGGAGTTGCCGCCACGGCACGCGCCATGGCATAACAATCGGCCAATCCGGCGTAGGCTCGCGCGAACGAGGGATCTTCATCGATAGCTTGCTTAAAAGACTTGATGGCTTTGTTCAGGTCGTCAACGTTGTAACGATTCCGGAAGTACAGTCCTCTAAGGTAATCTTCATGAGCTTCGCTGTTCGGGGAGGCACGCATCTGGCTCGACGGCTGGCCGCCGCCACGAGCAACTCCTACGCCCAGCACATTGGTTACCGCACTAACAATCTCCGGCGAAATGGTCCCAATGCTGGTGAAGTCGCGTTCGTAGCTGCCGGACCAGAGATGATAGCCATTTTCCGAGTTGTTTAGTTGAACGGTTACTCTGAGCCGGGTATCGGACTTGCGGACAGTTCCCACCAGAACCGTGCGGACATGCAGCTTCTGGTCAATTTCCTGTATGTCGAAAGTTTTCGCTTTGAAACGAAACGCCGACGTCCGGGCCACTACCTGGATGCCCGGCACCTGTCTGAGGGAATTGATTAGTTCGTCAGTGAGGTCATCGCTGAGGAACTCCTCGCTATTGTCACCCAGGTTCACCAGCGGAAGCACAGCGATGGACGTGTCGTTAGCGGCGAGAGTTGTTTCCGGCAGGGAGGAACGTGACAGGTAGAAAGTTGCAGCCCCAACCACGGCTACCATGAGAACGGTAAGCGAGCCGAATAGCCAATTACTGTGGGGCTGCAGCCGGTCAATACTTGGTCCGGGCATCAAGGGTGCTATCGATGCCGGTGCTATTGATGCCGGTGCTATTGATGCCGGTGTTATTGGGGCCGTGTCCGGCGCCGCTTGCGTGGCTTCGGTAAGCGGTGCTTTATCCGATAGAACGGCGTCACTGAAGATCGGAACGTAAGAGCCTTTGCGAAACTCGATGCGCAGCGGATCGCCGGCGCCCTCGATGGCGTAATATTTGGCCAGTCTGGCCCGGAGCTTTCTGGCTTCGGTTCGAACGATCGGATCCAGGCGAGGATCAAAAGACATTGCTCTCCCGAGCGCTTCGGTGGCAATGACGTACTCCTTGAGCAGGTGAGGTTGTCCCGCCAGCACCTCTTCCACGGCATAAGCCAGAAACTTTCGTTGGCCTTGCGCCGCTCGAAATGTCCGGCTCGCCATTATTCTTTGAAGTTCAGCGCGTATCGCTTCCTGCGGGCAGGACTCCTCTCCTCTGATTTCGGAGTTTAGATTTTGATCCATCCACGAATACCCCCGATGAAGTTCCGCCCGGCCGTAAACGAACAGGGCAACAGCGATCACGGGACGCAGTATCCGGACGAAGGAAAGGATTGCAACGCACAGGGTTGCGCGCGCTAAGGATTTTTACAAAGCGACCGGCGCTTTAGAATGGCTATCATACCACCCGTTGCATGCCACTCCGATAAGAAATATCTTTCGTGGCTAGTTGAAGTTTTAATAACGCACCGCGAATTGAACGCCCCAAACAGGCCGACGGACGGATGACCTATTCCGCTCTTCGACAGACACAATATTCCTCCACGCGCATTTTGTGGCCACCGAAGGGTTCCTATTCGATCGGGATGGGAATCTGTGGGCCGCGGGAGGGCCAATCATACGTGTGCGTGGGCCGAAATTCGGCGCTGGTGAAAAATTCACGAAGAAGGACCGCGCAACGTCCGACGAAAGTGAAATCGTTCTCGAAGGTCGTGATGGGAAGGCTTGATCGTTTCCGCCCAACAAACTTGGTTCCCGCCGCGCCTTCGCTCCCGACGGTGTCAGCAACGATTGCTGCCGGGGATCACGTGACATCTGGGGATGGAGCGGTCCAGTTGATGTAGGGAATATTCATACTTAAAAGGTCTCCCCCAAACGACGACGGTCCAGACAATGTGCCGGGAAATCTGTTTTATCTGCGGGTGTCCAGGCTTGGGGACCACATGCCTCCAACTTTGACCCTACGAAGTGCAGGATTAATGGCCGTGCCGAATCCATCTGCTTTACCGCCATCGCTAGTTTCAGGGAGGCGCCGAGCTACGACGAGTAGGCATCGGCGTGCCCAAATCGGCACGCATCGATTTACTTGTACTGGCGATTCCCACTACCGACAGCGATTTGTCTTACGTGACGGCGCAAGCGCTTGATCCTGGGCGGAGGCTTCGACGAACCTCCATACACGTTCAACTTTACCGACCAGCAGTCCCCCTGGGATCGCAAGTCAAACTTCGGGTTTCGCTGCGCAAACCTCGACTCGCCGCCCAGCGCCGCTTCGGCAGCCCGAGAAGAGGGCACCACCCGCGATTACTGGACAGAGAAGCCGGTCTCGGACGAGGTCTTCAGGGCTTACAACGCACTGTACGCCTACGACAAAGGCGCCCTGAACGCGCTGGTGGAAGAGACGGTGGTGAGGGAGGGCTGGTCGCGCTCTAAGGTAACCTTCGACGCTGCGTACGGCCACGAGCGGGTGACTGCATATCTTTTTCTTCCGGAGAATGCTGCTCTACCGCTCCAGACGATTGTGTGTGGCGCGGGTGCCTTTCTGGAAGACAAGCTTGATTTGCCGAGCGTAGAGTATGAGTTAGACTTCTTTTTGAAGAGCGGGCGGGCGCTGATCATCCCGGTTTTCAAGGGACTGTATGAGCGGCGTGACGGCTACGTGCCGGGGAACAATCCACCGGCGTTTTTTCGCGACCATGTGATCGCGTGGGCCAAGGACCTGGGCCAATCGCTCAACTACCTCGAGACGCGAAAAGAATTCGACGTTTCGAACATCGCCTACCTCGGCTTAAGCCTGGGCGGCGTTGAAGGGGCGCTTCTGCTGGCGGTGGAGAAGCGAATTAAGACTGCAGTCCCGTCGTCTGGAGGTTTTCAGAACAGGCGCGACCTCCCGGAGGTTGACCCGTTCAACTTCGTTTCGCACGTGATCGTAACGGTGCTCATGTTGAGCAGACGATACGATAACGAATTCCCCTTGGAGTCGTCGCAGCGTCCGCTCTTCCAACTCCTAGGGACTCCGAGCAACGACAAGAAGCAGGTGGTGTACGAGGACGGGCACGGAGCCTTTCCTCGTCCCGCCGCGGTTCGCGAGTGCTTGGATTGGCTCGACAAGTATCTGGGGTCTGTCCGGCACTAGATTAGCCGAGTTCTACAGAAACCACACCAGCGATTCTTGCCCCATCGACTTCGTCAGATCCTGGGTTGTCCCCTAGACGGACAAGGAGGATCTTTGGGCCGGTTCGGATTCTCAATGGAAGGATTACGCGTTATGCGGACAGTGAGAATCCAGCCCTGGCCAAAAATTCTCGCCTTCCGGTTTGGCGACATACACGCCCTATCAGTATTCGACAAGTTTCGGACTGCCATCACTCCTCCTTATTTGCCCAACGCTCGCGTGCTTCCTGAATGGCGAGCTCCACGTCCGCGGGCGGCACGCCGGCATCGCGCATTTGCCGTCTGAACCGCTTCTCAATTTCTTGGTCCATCTCGCCGCTCCATTGTGCCGCATCCGTCTCTGACATCGATCCCTCCAAAACACGTCGGACGATCTCCTGAAGAAATTGAACTTCGGAACGGTTCTCTTGCACTTCGTTCCCGAAAATCTCGCCTTCCGGAAGGCTCAGCGCTTCGATTTTTGCCTGAAGACGTGCTCCGTTTTCCAGCAGATCGTTGAGTGCCCGCAACACTCTGTTACGTTCAGTCTCTTCGCCCATGATCCCCCTTAAGCTGCGGGTCTGTCCGGGCTATGGATTCCAGCGCTCTCTATCTTGATTCATTTCTTACTCCACCTCGAGGCTGCGTCTTTCGTCGCGGCGTCCGTTCGCTGTTTCTGCGTCATGTCTTTAGGCTGGCCTTGCCGCCTTTGCGGCCAAGAGAAACGGCCCAGGACTCTTTAAATTCGCATTGCTTCCGAGTAACGCGTTATACATGACTTGAGCCCTCGAACCCTCTAAAACAGTGCGTACGATAAGATTGTTCAAACCGCCATGCCCTTATCCGCCGGCACGCGCTTGGGCTCATACGAAATCCTCGCGCCCATTGGTGCCGGCGGCATGGGTGAAGTTTATCGAGCCAAAGACACCAAGCTGGAGCGCGAAGTTGCGATCAAGATTCTGCCAGCCGTTCTCGCCCAGGACCACGAACGTCTCGCTGGTTCGGCGCGTTGGTGATGGAGTTGTGCCCGGAGAACCTCTCAAGGGACCACTTCCGAAACCGCTCTGAATTACGCTAAACAGATTGCCGATGCGCTTGAAGCTGCGCACGACAAGGGTATCGTTCACCGCGACCTGAAACCGGCCAATATTATGGTCACTCCGGCGGGGGTCGTGAAAGTACTCGACTTCGGCCTGGCAGCGGTGGCGCAACCTTCCGATCCTTCCGATCCGGCAAACTCGCCGACTCGTGCGGGGATGATCCTTGGGACGGCAGCCTACATGAGCCCAGAACAGGCTCGCGGCAAGGTGGTGGACAAGCGAGCTGATATCTGGGCATTTGGCGTCGTGCTCTTCGAGATGTTCACCGGCAAACGATTGTTTGAAGGCGAGACCGTTTCCGACACCCTGGCGCAGGTGCTCACTAAGGAGCCGGATTGGGAACAGGTTCCAGTGAAAGTGCGGCGGCTGCTGGAAGCGTGTCTTCAAAAGGACGCCAGGCAGCGGCTGCAAGCCATCGGCGATTGGAGCTTTCTACTGATGGACGCGCCAACAATTGCCGACTGCAACTGCGACCAAGAACAGGCTGCGGTGGGCGGTCGCGGCGGTTGCTACTGCTGTTGTCGTGGCACTGAGTTAGGTCGCGTACCACCACTACAGCGAGGAAACCCAAGTCCTCTACGTTCTGTTCCTAAGGGACCGCAACTTGATGGCCCAGCCTTTCGATGCTGGAAAAGCCCGGACCACCGGAGAAGCGGTGCCGATCGCCGAACAGGTCGACGATTGGCAATTCAACAGTGACCGCCAGGGCCAATTCTCGGCATCGCAGAACGGAGTTCTCGTATACACCTCCGGCGCAGTTGCCGGCGGAAACGTGCAACTCACTTGGTTTGACCGGGCGGGCAAGCCAGGTGGCACGACAGGAACTCCAGGCGTGATCCGTGGGCTCGCGATTTCGCCCGACGGTGCCATCGTTGCGGTTGATCGACTGGATGCCTCGGCCCTGCGGGATGTCCGGCTTTACGACTTGGCGCGCGGTACTGCGTCGCAGTTCACGTTCGGGCCAGCCAACAGCCAGTGGACGCTAGACGGTCGCTGAAGTACGGACGCAGGTGCTTCGTCAAAACCTGCTCGACGCCCTTGGTGTTCTTCCGGCCTTGTCGACGCATGTGGGCGAGATGAGGCATCCAGCAGCTCGTTGACTGTTGCACCCTTCGTAGACGTCTTGATGTGGTGCAGACCGATTCGCAACTCGGCGAGCTTGCGGATCTTGAATTCGATCGCTTCGGACTCGATCGGCGTTTCGGTCGAGACCCGCTCGCCGTCGGGCCTTGTACCACCAGATGCGCCCGCGCAGGAACAGCATTCCTTCGCCTTTACGGCCTCGTTCTCTGATCTTCCGTTTCTTGGCCATGTGCCTGATTTATACCTCCATAAGGCACGGCCGACCGGAACACGCCTCCCGGCGTATTCTGGTAAGTCATTGGTTTATTTGGTGCGGATGAGAGGACTTGAACCTCCACTCCCTTGCGAGAACTTGAACCTGAAACTAATTATAGGCGGTCCAGGGCGGTCCGCAGTGCGCCAAATAACTGATCTGCCACGTGGGACCGTTCCCTCGCGGTCCCGAGCGGTCCGGGACATAGGGTCCAAATAAGGTCCAAAAACAAGCTTTTTCGACCGAGCTGATCGTGATCATCACGACGCGGAAATAGAGGTCAACCGCCTTCGGTTCCTGAAGAAAATGGGGCATGCTCCTTGCGGTTCCTTAATGCTCTCCTGTTGTTCACCGCACCGCCTCAGATCCAGGAATTGACCGGCTTAGCCGGCCAACTCCTCAGCGATTGCCGACTCGTGAATCGAGATCGGCTCTGCTGCCGTAATCATCCGCGAAAGTGTCATATATTTCGACGTCGAAACGCCGAGAGCCTCCGCGAGGTTCGCATCGCTGGGTATTCTTCCAGCGACGAAGAACTCATTGATTACAGCATCACGCCGTTTTTGGAAGCGGCGGACACTTCTCGGCAATGGGTCAATGTGGCGCAAGTAGTCAAGTAAGGCTCCACGGATGCGATGTTCTGCTAGCGTCTTCAGTTTAAGATGCCGGTCCGGATCGAAGCGGTCAACGGCCTGGATGAGACCGATCGTGGCAACGGACATAAGGTCATCCAATTCCGTTTGAGGGCACCGCCGATGAAGGCGCTGCGCAAGAAGCTTTACTTGCGGCATGTGCGAAAGAATCAGCTCTTCACGATGGGATGGTGTCATCATGGCGAGTTCCTCTTGGGCAGGAGGGAGGCCGCTTATGCGGCGGCCCCTTCGGTCGATTCCGCCTTCGACGCGCGGTCTAACCGGGCCATGCGATGCACGCGGATCTCGGTCACGGACTTCTTCGCGCCGTCTTTGGCGACGTAGTTACGCGTTTGGATTTCGCCAACGATCTGAAGGTGGGTGCCCTTGGTCAGAGCAGCGGCGTATTCGGCTGTCCCGCCGAAACAGATGCACTTGTGCCAAGTGGTCTGCGATTCACGTTCGCTGGTCTGGCGGTTTTTCCAAGTACGCTTGGTCGCGAGTGAAAGGACCGTGAGGGTCGAGTTGTTGCGGGTAGGGCGGGATTCGGCATCGGAGCCGAGGTAGCCGATTAAAGTAACGTTGTTGAACATTTCGTTGTCTCCTTTTGCCCCGTCGCTTGACTGGGGCACCCAAAGCAAGCGGGGCCGCTCCCAAGAGCGAAGCGGTGAGTTGGAGTGCTTTGTTGGGGGAGACCGGGCGGAGTTCCGGTGAGCTGAGCGAACGTACCCGAAGGGCGGAATCCGGCTGGGGGAACCGGCAAAGCAGAACGCAGACGAACGCAGGGCGCGGCCAGGCGATTACGCCGTCAAGCGCAGCAGTGCCCAGTCATGCTAGGCGGCAAAGGGAGCAATGATAAAGGAAACAACGTAATCCAGGCGGTTCGTTTGGCCGTATAGTTCGAATCCATGCGCCCAACACCAACTTCGCCTTAAGCTCGGTCCGCCTCAAATCACGCAGTAACCCAAAGCGGCACGCGCGAACTATTGCGCCAGGAAGCTGTCGATGCTGGTGGACATCCAGGTTGCGACGCCACAGCAGAGGAAGTCCGTGTCTTCAACCCAGATCGGCCACCCGAGAGCAATGGCGGCTGCAAGAATCAGCCAGTCCTCGGGATCGCGTGCGCCAAACCGCTACCTCGCTTCGGTTTCGCGAAATCGGCATAGACATCCAGGCCGCCGACGGTTGCTAGTGCCGCGATTGTTTCGCCTGGAAGTACCCGGTTCCGTCAGGAAGGCATTCGCTTGGAGCGCAGCGATAAGGTTCTTAACCACGTCGGGTGCAGGATAAAGCGCACCTCGGCTTTGTTTTTAGGGCATCTTATGGTCGATGCCCAAAGTAAACCTGTAGAAGTCCCGGATCTGTGCCATATTTCTGGACAGCGTCCAGCTGAACGGCGACAGCGAGCGGCAGTGACCCGGGACCTGTGCCAATCCAGCTTTTCCGCTTCCCACTCGGCGCGTCGATGGGAATCATTGGCATGCTCCACGGCTTGATCGAGGCTTGTCCGGGCTCCCGAAGAGTTCCTGGCTGAAGTATCGGCTGACCTTTCGACATTAGACTTTTGCAGCACTCTGTATCACTTGCTTCAAGGCCTGCGCGCAATACATCGACGGGTTGGTTCGTCGCTTTGATAGCTATCAGGATCTCGCTCTGAGCTCCCATAGTGGCCGGGAGGGAAGCTAGAGCGAACGTCGCAACTAAAAAGAAACATGGCGTTGAAAGTCGTCTCATTTCGATATCCTTTCGATTCCCTGTGGAATTGACCGGTGTCTTGTGAGTTCGGTGCCCGAGCCAACCCAAGGCTGCCCCGTGATCTGGTCTCGCGGATAGCGAGAGACACCGAACTCGATTAGTCCTGGCTATGACCTGGTTAGCCACCAGCCTCAACAGAGACTGGTACGGCCGCCTTCTTAGGCTGCCGAAACTCGAAGCCGCTGCTCTCGCCCGGGTAGAACCACGTGTGCAAAGCAGTGGGCTGTCCAGCAGCCGAGTCGTAAAATTTGAACTCGGTCTCACCGGTTGGCTGCAGACGGTAAGCGTGAATAGCCAGTATTGTGGCGATCAGTCGTCTGCCGTCGCCATCGAAGATGTGAACGATATTCCGGCTGGACTGATCCTCTTGCAGCTTAAGCACGTACTGCCCGGCCGGCAAAATCGTCCCTTCCACAGCAACCGGCTGGGATATCGTGATGATGGTTTTCTTGTCCAGTTCGCCAGCCTTCAGCGATGGGATAAAGGTGCTGCTCATCAGGCTCGTGGCCAGGGCAGTAAGAACAGGCAAATAGTTTTTCATAATTGTTTTCCTCTTTCTTTCACTTTTGGGGTTGAGGCAGGCCTCGGCCCAATGTCGGTCATGGTTCGCTATTCGCCGCAATCCTTCTGTTCACCGTCGGGAAGGCAGGCCTCCGGCTCAACGGTGGAAGTTGAGAATTGCGGAAACTCCAAGAGTTTCTCGGAAATCGATCCATGTCCTGAAGGCGTTAGTAGAATCCGCTCAGGCTGGGTACCGGCTCACTCGCATGGCCTTTGCTCTTGGTTACAACCTTCGATCTCCACCAATGCAGACCATCGGGTCAGGTGAGAAATTCCCTAAGTCAGCATTCCCATATTGCACGTCGCAGATCGCATTAACCGTCGCGCGTAAGCGATTTCCTTGGGCTTGAGAAATAAATGCAGCACAGCTGTCTAACGGCCTAGCCGCATGGACAGTCTAGTGATTGACGATTGGGCCAACGTCCGGAAGCGCAACTTGCTTAAGAGATTCGGAATGGCGTCCTCGTAGATGCCCATGCGTGATGAACATCGTGGTAAGCATCCTGCCCGTGCTCGCGATCATGCGAAATATTCCGATCACGGGAACCTAAACACTTTGCTATTTTCAGCGGGAGCCGTGGTTTAAGGCCCATCCTGTGAACCCCGACTGATCGGTTAACTTGGCCCGTTATTGTGGATAAAAGAAAAGAATGGGCGCGGCACGTTCTGCGCCCATTGAGGGAAGAAAAGCTGTTGTACATCTCTTAGACAACTCAGGCGGCGGAGATATTCCGCTCCTTTGGATAAACTGTTCTGACAACCAGAACGGCGTAAGAGTCAAGTAGCCCGGCACAAGCCCGGGGCACCGCCGTATCGCAGCGCGGCGGAACGTAATGCCACGACACCCCGTGCGGCTTGTTCCTGGGCTTCGATTTGACGCGCCAGATTCACTAGCTTCTTTCGTGAGACGGTCGGCGGGCGCTTCCGTAGGCGGCTTAAGTCACTTGCTGAAGCCAATGCGGTGAAGCAGATCCTGGAACCGCGGGTCGGAGCGCAGAGGGTCGAAGGCTGGCCGCATAAGAACCCACGGACTAAAACGCTCGTCAAAAGCTTTGTTCAGCCACATCATCGCCTGATCCTTGTCGTCCATTCCAACGTAGACCAGGGCGATCTCGGGAGCATTTGAAAAGCCGTGCTTCGATTGATTCTTTAGGTCGTCTAATATTTTGACGGCTTCTGTTCTCCTGCCAGACGCAGCGTAGGCGTAGGCGAGGTTCGCATTGAATGCCGTACTGCCTTCCGATAACTCTGTTGCTTTTCGAAGTTCTGCGATGGCTTCGTCGTACCTCTGCTTTTGAACGAACGTTGCACCCATCACATAGTGTGCGGGGGCGAAGAAGTGATCCATATTGATGGTTTTTCGAGTTTGTTTTTCCGCTTCGTCATAGCGATGGGCGATGAGTAACTCTTCCGCCACATCGGAGCTGATGATTAGAGACAGCGGATCCAAATTTTCCGCCTTCTCTACCTGCGCTAGAGCTTCGCCATTTCGCCCCAACGAGGCCAAATGCCAGCCGTACCACCCGTGACCGGTCGCGTAGCTCGGGCTAAGCTCGATTCCCCGCGTAAACTCCTTCCCGGCATAACTAAAATCCCAGTCGAAGTTATCCAGGCAAAGTGCAAGCGAGATGTGCGCTTCGCCAAGAGTGCCGTCTAGCTCTACGGCCTTGAGCGCCGCTGCCTTCGCTTTGGGGTAGGCATCCTTCGGAGCCAGAACACCATACTTCCAATCTCCCGCCAGGGCATAAGAGTCGGTTAGCCCGGCGTATGCTGGAGCGTAGTCGGGATCCTTTTCGATGGCTCGGCTGAAATAGGAGATGGCTTCTTTCATGCCATCCGCAGTTCGTTTGTTCCAAAAATACCGTCCCTTGAGATAAGCTTGGTAGGCGTCGGAGTTTACAGTCTTCACGCTCTTCAGCACGTCCCGTTCATGTGAAGTCAATTCGACCTGGATCGCTTCGGCGATGGCGCGCGCCACCTGGCGTTGCAGCGCCAGCGTTTGATGCACGTCGCCCTGGTAGCTCTGTGCCCAGAGGTGCTTATCGGCTGACGCCTGGATGAGTTGCGCGGTGATTCGGACCTGATCGCCAGAACGCAGAACAGTGCCTTCAACCACCGCGTCTACGTTCAACTCCTGCGCAATTTGCGGTAGGGACTTGTGCGCACCTTTGTAGGTCATAGCCGAGGTGCGTGAGATCACACGCAACTCGCTGATCTGGCCCAGTTCCGTAATTAGCTCATCGGTCATACCGTCCGCGAAATAATCCTGTGACGGGTCGTGGGAGAGGTTTTCAAGCGGAAGCACGGCCAGGGACCGAATTACTGGCGGCGCGCCGTTTTTGGGGCGAAGCATCCAGATCGTGATGCCTACCAACACCGGGAGAAGAGCGAATGCAGATCTCTTCCAAGAAAGCGACCACAGAACGCCCTTTGCTACTGGACGTTCTCCGGCTTCGGACGCCGCGTAGGCAGGCGGTGTTTCGATTAGATTGGGCACGTCCTCGGCTGCATTGACGGTCTGCACGGGAGCGAGAAACCGATAGCCCCGCCGCGGAAGAGTCTCGATAAATCGCGGGTTGCCGGCAGAATCGTTGAGAGCCTGCCGGAGCCTCTTCACGGCCGCGTTCAGACCGTCTTCAAAATTCCCGTAGGTGTCGGCGGGCCAGAGTCTCTGGCGCAGCTCATCGCGCGTGACTAACTCTCCGGGATTCTCGAGAAGGCAGATGAGAATCCGTACCGGCTGCCCCTCAAGCCGGACTTTGCGGCCTTGCTTCGATAGTTCTCCCGAACGCATGTTGAGCTCAAAGAGTCCAAATCGGATGGTTCGAAGGGGGGGTACCACTGGTCCCATTATGTTTGAACCGAACGTCAAGAGTGTATCACCGCAGTCGCGTCGTTGGCCCGGGGCACCACAGTGTCGCAGCGGGGCGGAACGAATGCCACGTTCCTCAACAATCCCAGCGCCGACACACCGTCCGGCTTGTTTCTGGGCTTCGATCTGCTTTCTAGCTTCTTTCGCCAACGGCCGGCCGGGCGCTTCCCTCTAGACGGCTTAAATCACTCGCTGAGGCCAATGCGGTGAAGCAGACCCTGGAACCGCGGGTCAGCGCGTAAAGGGTCGAAGGCTGGCCGCATGAGAACTCCGGGATTTAAGCGCTCGGCATAGGCCTTTTCCAGCCAGACCATGGCTTGATCTTTTTGGTTCAGCCCTACATAAACAAGGGCAATCTCGGGAGCATTTGGCAAGCCATTCCGCGATTGATTCTTTAGATCATTCAGTATCTTTACCGCTTCGTTTCTTCTGCCAGACAAAGCGTAGGCGTAAGCGAGGTTGGCATTGAATGCCGTACTGCGTTGAGATAACTCGATCGCTTTTTGAAGTTCCGCGATGCCTTCGTTGTACTTATGCCTCTGCACGAACGCCTCACCCAGTACATAGTGTGTGAGGGCAAAGAAAGGGTCCATGTGCATTGTCTTCCGGCTTTGTTTTACCGATTCGCCATAACGATGCGCGATCAGTAGTTCTTCTGCCAAATCCGCGCCAATGATAAGAGAAAGAGGATCCAAGGTTTCCGCCTTCTCTAGTTCCGCGATGGCTTCGTCATGTCGCCCTAGCGCGGCCAAATGCCAGCCGTACCAATGGTGACCGGTCGCGTAACTGGGGCTAAGCTCGATTCCTCGCGTGAACTCCTTCCCAGCAGAGTCCCAATTCCAGTCAAAGCCATCCATACACCAAGCGAGGGAGATGTGAGCTTCGCCCAAAGTACTGTCCAGCGCTATGGCTTTGGTCGCCGCCGCCTTGGCCTTGGGATACGCTTCTCTGGGAGTCAGGACGCCATACTGCCAATCTCCCGCCAAGGCGTAAGAGTCGGCTAGCCCCGCATACGCTTGGGCGTAGTTCGGATCCTTTTCGATGGCCTGGTTGAAATAATCGATGGCCTTTTTCATGCCATCGGCGGTTCGTTTATTCCAAAAGTATCGTCCCTTAAGATAGGCCTCGTACGCGTCCGGATTCACGATCTTCACGCTCTTCAACACGTCCCGCTCGTGTGACGTCAATTCCACCTGGATCTCCTCGGCAATGGCGCGGGCCACCTGTCTTTGCAACGCCAACGTTTGATGCACGTCGCCCTCGTAGCTCTGAGCCCACAAGTGTTTGTCGGCCGGCGCCTGGATCAATTGAGCAGTGATTCGGACCTGATCGCCAGAACGTAGAACACTGCCTTCAATCACCGCATCTACGTTCAGCTCCCCCGCAATTTGCGGCAGGGACTTGTGCGCACCTTTGTAGGTCATGGCAGAGGTGCGTGAGATCACACGCAATTCGCTGATTTGCCCCAGTTCCGTAATTAGCTCATCGGTCATACCGTCGGCGAAATAATCCTGCAATGGATCGTGGGACAGGTTTTCAAGCGGTAGCACAGCCAAGGATCGAATTGCCGGCGACGGGCCGTTCTTGGGGCGAAGCATCCAGACTGTGGAGATTCCCAACATCAGGAGCAAAGCCAAGCCAGATCTCTTCCAAAAAGGCGACCACAAAACGACTTTTGCTTCTGGAAGTTCTCCGGCTTCGGGCACCGGGCCGGCAGGAGGTGTCTCGATGAATTTGGGTACGTCCTCGGCTGCGTCGACTGCCTGCACCGGAGCGAGGAACCGATAGCCCCGTCGCGGAAGAGTCTCAATAAATCCAGGGTTGCCAGCAGAATCATTGAGAGCCTGCCGGAGCCTCTTCACGGCCGCGTTCAGGCCGTCTTTAAAATTCCCGGTATCGGCGGGCCAGAGCCTCTGGCGCAGCTCATCGCGCGTAACCAACTCGCCGGGATTCTCCAGCAAGCAGAGAAGAATCTGCACGGGCTGCCCCTCAAGCCGGACTTTGCGGCCTTGCTTCCATAGCTCTCCGGAACGCATGTTGAGCTCGAAGACGCCGAATCGGAGGGTCCGCTGGGGTGGTACCGCAGGTCCCATTGTGTTTTGAACCGAACGTCAAAAGTTTAGCACCGCAGTCGTGCCATTGGCATAAGGGCAGCGGAACACCTGCGGAATTGGTCAGGGTGTATGAGAGGCCGGGCGGGGTTCGCGTTCTAATCGAATCAGCTGCGCGCGGCAGTGGCGTCCTGAGAATCGTTGTCTCCCTCCTTCTCAGGGGGGAGCAGGACCTGATGAAGCCGTTTGCGAGCTCGGTTAAGTCGCGACATAACAGTCCCTATGGGGACTTGAGCGATGTTAGCAATCTCACGGTACGACAATTCTTCGAGTTCTCGCAGCACCAACACCTCGCGTAGCTCCAATGGCAGTTCTGCAAGCGCATCCCGCAAAATTCCGGCGCGCTCCTTCTGAAGCAGCGAGATCTCTGGGTCAGAAGGGGCTAGGCCTGTATTGTGCAGTTCTTCATCGAAGTGCGTAGTGCGTTCGCGGACGCTCTTGCGTCTCATGGAGTCGTAACACAAGTTGCGAACAATCGCCAGCAGCCAGGCCCTGCCTTCCCCCCCTTGAAAGCTTCCAAAGTGTCGAATGGCACGCAAGTATGCATCTTGCACGATGTCCTCCGCGTCGTGTTCATTTTGTGTAAGCCACTTCGCGAGATTGTAGGATGCGTCCAAATGGTTTACGAGTTGTAGCATTGCTTCTCCTGCGCTGGTTTGAAAGCGTGGTAGGTGTCTGATGCTATTAAGTCGTATGAGCGCCAGTAGCTCAATGGAACGAGGCTGCGATGTGCAGATTATGGAGCTGATTTGGTAAGCTTTTGATTACAAACGAGTTTCTATTCGGGATGACACGTGAAAATGAGGCCGAGCGATTAGTCGTAGCGCTCCCGAGCCGGTCCCGGCCCGAGGTTAGGGCCCACTTCTTGAGCTCTCAAGTTGCCGAATGGACCAAATTGGCTATGATTACCGTGGTCCAGCCCACAGGTTCTCGTCGCACATGGAATTCGTCCATAAACGCGCGAGCCAGATAGACGCCACGGCCAGAACCTTTTAAAAGGCCTTCCGGTGAGAGTGGGTCAGGGAGATGATCAGGATCGAAGCCGTCCCCTTCATCGGTAATTTCTATCCTCAACTTTTTCGGCGTCCGCGAGATGGTTGCTACCACCTTCTTGTGGGGGTCGCACCCATTTCCATGAATGACAGCATTACCATAATTTCACGAACGGCAAGGCCAATATGCCCCACAATGCTCTCTCGGAAGCCACCTCTCCGCGCCGCTTCGAGCGCTTGGATTTCTACGAAGTCTATGCTCGCCTCGGTCGAATCCAAGATACGTGTTCTTGTCTCTAATATTGGCTCCCTAGCTCCGAGCGCAGGTCCTTGGTCGCGTGCCCCAATTTGTCCCATCGATTTTGTCCGCCTTACATATTTCCAGACCGCTTGAACCATGAAGTTATTCCGCGACTGCGGGACCCGCGGTTGACGGGAATAATCTCGCAGGTTGAACGGTAATCATTGCTAAGAAGCGTTGCTGTGGGGCGCTTGTTTGGACTTTTTGTACTTGACTCACAGGGACCACTTAGCGTTTGTATAACGCCATAAACCATCGATAGCTAATCCAAGCACAGAGGAGCATTTGAGAGTATGACCAAATTCTGGTCTCGAACCGTTATGGGTGCGACCACCTTGTCTAGAGATGCGGGCAGGCAGACCGCTCCGAACAGTAACTGTGTTTTCCGCAGCTCAGCGATATTGCGAACTTCGTTGCTGCTCTTGGCGGTCCTTGCGCTGCTTGTTACATTCCAAGCTCAATCCTACGCCCAGTCGATTACCGCGGGCGATGTCACGGGAAGCGTAACGGACCCGACCGGCGCCGCAATACCCGGCGCAGTGGTAACTCTGACCAACGTCAACACGAATGCATCCCAAAGCGCGGCCACGAACAACGAGGGAAGCTATCGTTTCGCATTTGTTGCGCCGGGTGCTTACAAAGTGGTCGTAAGCGCCGCTGGCTTTCAAACCCAACAGCACGCCGGAGTGATCGTCAGCGCCGGACAGCCGACTCCGGCCGACATCCAACTGGCATTAGCCGGCGGCACCCAAACTGTCGACGTAGTGGAGGCTGGAGCCTCCGTTCAGACTCAGAACGCCGACGTGGCCACAAATTTCACTCAGAACATGATTGAAAACCTGCCAAACCCCGGCGGCGACATCACCTACTTCGCCCAGACAGCGCCGGGCGTGGTGATGAACACCGACGGGGGCAACGGAAATTTCTCGGCCGTCGGCATGCCGGGAACATCCAATCTGTTTACCATCAATGGCATGAACGACAACGATCCGTTCTTGAGCGTGAACAATAGCGGCGCTTCTAATTTATCGCTCGGTTCGAACGATATTGCCGAGGCGAACATTATCAACAATGCGTATTCCGGACAGTACGGGCAATACGCAGGATCCCAAGTCGCTTACATCACCAAGTCGGGAACCAACCAGTTTCATGGGGACGCGGTTTACAACTGGAATGGACGCGCCTTGAATGCCAACCAGTTTTTCAGCAACACGGTGGGACAGCCGACGCCTTTCAATAATTTCAACCAGTGGGCGACTGGTGTTCACGGTCCGATCTGGAAGAACCGCACTTTCTTCGATGTGGACTATGAAGGCCTTCGCAATCTTTTGCCAGGGTCGAGTACACTCACGCTGATTCCAAGTCCTCAATTCCAGTCGGCCACGTTGGGAAATCTGGCCGCAAACGGCAACGCCGCGGAGATCCCCTTTTATCAGAAGGTTTTCAATGTTTACAACGGGGCCCCCGGCGCGGGCGGCGCGACGGCTGTAGCTGGCGGTGGTTGTCAAGACTTCACCGGCTTGGGAACTAACATCCCATGCGCCCTGCAGTTCCGGAACACGCCAGCAGACATCAACAAGGAGTACCTGTGGTCCGCCCGCGTCGATCACATCTTCAATGATAAGGACCGCGGCTACATCCGCGTACTGCGTGATAACGGATTCCAGCCCACATACGCCAGTCCCTTCGGGCCCACGTTTAACGAGCAAAGTAACCAGCCCCAAATGCAGGGCCAAGTCTCTGAGACTCACGTATTCGGCCCGAACGCGGTGAATCAGTTCAACGCCTCGGTCCTTTTCTATGGGGCTGTCTTCACGCCAAGCGATGCCGCCGGCGCTTTGGCAGCACTGCCCACGTTCATCAACTTCTCGGGTACGCCGTTCTCGTCCGTCGGAGCCTTGGGACAGCCTCCCGGATTCTTCTTTCCGCAGGGAAGGCGCGTGTTCCAATATCAGATCGCGGATGACTTTTCCAAGATCGCCGGAAAGCACACCTTGCGGCTGGGCTTTACCTGGGTGCACCAGAACGTCACCGATCTGGATTTCGCAGCGCTGGGTGGTCCTGTCAATGGATTAATCACCACGAATTTGACGGACTTCTTTAATGGCGGCGGCCCGAGTACGTCTCTGTTCCAAGCGTTTCCTTCGTCGACCGAAGAAGGTCTCAAATTCAATACATTTGGCGGCTATGTCGCCGACGATTGGAAGGTTAGCGATCGCCTGACCGTTTCCTTGAACCTGCGGCTGGAACACTACGCAAATCCTACTTGCGATTCCAATTGCTTCTCCCACCTGGCGAACACTTTTACCGGATCGGCCGATCTAAACGCGACGTCCACGCCGTACAACCAATTCATCGCCTCGGGCCTGCACACCGCTTACCCCAGTACTCAGGCTGTCGTCTGGGAACCCAGGATTGGCATCGCCTGGAGGCCGTTCCACAATGACAAAACGGTGATCCGTACCGGCGCGGGCATCTTTGCGGACGCGCTGCCGGGAGGCTTGGCTGAGGATGCGGCGTTCAATGCCCCGAACCTCAATGCCTTTACCATCCCAAATGGAAACATAGCGCGGGGCGTACCCGGAAGCCTTTTCACCACGGCAGCGGCGGCCAACCAGGCGTTGCTTTCGCAATTCAAGAACGGTGGGAGCTTCAACTCAATTTCCCAAACCGTTCCTCAATTCGCAGCTCCGAGCTTCGACTCCTTCCCGAGCACCTTCAAGCAACCGACTTACTACAAATGGAATTTCGAGATCGAGCAGTCCATCGGGGCAAAAATGTTGCTATCCCTGAATTACTCGGGCAATCACGGAGTTCACATTCCCGTAGGGGATTTCGGGCTCAATGCTTATTGCCCCCCCACGGTCTGCACGAACGGCTTTGTTGGTTTACCGTCAGCTGCTCCCAACCCAGCGTTTGGGACGGTGTTGCAGTATCTTTCGGCCGGTGACTCTAACTATAACGGCCTCACTATCAGCCTCCAGCGGCGCCTTTCAGCGGGCCTGACCTTCACCGCGAACTATACCTGGAGCCACGCTCTGGATGATGTCTCCAACGGCGGCGTCGCCAATGAGCCCTTTGGTATTTTCCAGACGGACCTCGATATCACGTCGCCGCAGAACCCATTCAACATCCGTGGTAACTACGGAAGCGCGGATTACGACGTTCGCCATTATTTCAGCGCGAATATGGTGCTGACCGACATGTTCCGGCACACCGGATTCAAGTGGGGCCCTAACCAGGTATTTGGAGGCTGGACGCTTTCCAGTAACTTGTTCTTGCGCAGCGGATTGCCATTTACAGTCATCGACAATAGCGCTCTGGGTACCCTCCTCGGGTACAACTATGGCAATAATGGCGGGATTTTTGCTTCACCTGTAGGGCGTGTTCCGGGAAGCTGCCCCAGCGCTGTGAACTCACCCTGTCTCGGCACTTCGCAATTCGCACCGGCCGCCAACGGTGTTCCAACCGGCTTCGGAACCATCGGCCGCAATTCGATCTACGGTCCGCATTTCTTTGATCTTGATCTCACCCTCATGAAAGACATCCGGATCAAAGAGCGCGTCACCTTCTCGTTCGGCGCGCAGGCGTACAACGCTCTCAATCACCCGAACTTCGACAACCCGGTGGCTGACGTCTCCAATCCGTTGTTTGGATCCAGCGTCGCGGAAGTGGCGCCTCCCACCGGCCTGCTCGGTGCGTTCGTGCCGGGCACGGCCGCTTCTCCGCGCTTCGTGGAAATCAAGGGCGTTATCCGGTTCTAAGGTTCTTCCGCTGGGCCGCCGGGAGCGGCGGCTCCGGCGCCAAAGCAGCCGACGACGCACGCGGGGCACTAGGGTTTCTTGTTTAGCGACGAGGTCTCGTGAATTTACGACTTAATAATGTTTTGTTTTTACTGGCTGTATTGGTTGGATTGCAGGGGGCCCAGGGGCAGACTGTGAGCGGTAGCGGGTTGCCCAGTGGGACTTACGTGTTCCGCGAGTTTAATATGTCCATTTCTCCATTGGCGTCCGCGCCTACGTACGCACTCTCCGGTACGATTGTGTTCAATAGCGGATCTGGGTCGTACACGGCCACGGGCACAAAGACGACCAGCACCTTGACTACGATCCACACTGTGCCTTTTAGCGCGTCGAATAGGTGGTCCTATGGGGATGGCTGTATCAGCATCGATGATCCGCTGTTTGGCGTTGAGAAGATAGCCGGGGTAGTCTCGCAGGGCGTGATTGTGGCCAGCGCGCCAGACCCGGTGGTCCCAGGTTCCG
>Ga0206795_1021_pt2 | contig 32570 bp, 28 predicted proteins | sample Alteio_BWOrgCont_71_FD_152872 | JGI IMG/M metagenome (GOLD analysis project Ga0206795, IMG submission 152872) | Enriched cells from forest soil in Barre Woods Harvard Forest LTER site, Petersham, Massachusetts, United States -... | ecosystem: Environmental > Terrestrial > Soil > Temperate forest >... | reverse complement strand
ATGCTCGCTGGAATGCCGATCTGTTTTTTGGCAGAAGAACTCGAGATCATATTTAGCCATTGGGAACGGGCAGTGGCACTCGTCGACGCTTTTCAGGTGATAGGGGGATCCTGACTACGGCTACGACGACTACGGCTCAGGGAAAGCGTTGACCATCGACAATATTAAGCCTGCTCAGAAGAAGTTTGGGCTGTGCGCGTTCTTACCCTCGTTAGTTTCTTCAGACGACACCGGCGCCAAACGGGGCAGCGTCACGCTGGTAGCCGACGGGCGGTCTTAAAGGAACGTTGAATGACATACAGAGATCCTGGAATATGTCGAGTGAAAGGGCCGATGGATCTAATTCGCTTCGAGCGCGAAGGTGAGGCAATGAACCGTCCACTTGAGCCCGTTGTCGTTCTTTACACCTTTCCTGACAGGCAAGAGTCAAACCACGCCAGCGATGCGGAGTGGAAGCGTGCTAAAGGCCTAGCCTGTGACGGACCAGGCCGTCTGAACCTGCCCGGGGTACCAAGCAGGAGTGGCGCGACGGTTGATCCCACCCGAGCGCGGAGCGTTTCGCTAGTTTCCGGGGCCAGGTACCCAAGGGAGTGTCTTTGTCATGAAGCAGGAGAAGTCATCACAGCAGGGGTGCGCTTTGCCTGACTCACCGGATTTAGGGTTCAACCAGCGCGATTTAGGCCACGGTGCGTCAGAGACAATTCTGCACCCAGCGGTGATGGTGGTGATGTTGCTCACCATTATGCTAATGCTGGGGCTTCCGAGAAAATATGTTGCTGTCCCCCTCTTGATAACCACGTTTCTGGTGCCACGTGGCCAAGAAATCTATCTCTTTGGTCAGCACTGGTACATGCTGCGCATTTTAGTCCTGGTGGGCTTTCTGCGCCTTGCGAAGGGAGGATTCAAACTCGCAGGTGGAATGAACAGCATCGACAAGGCTTTCATGTTATGGGCGTCGTATCGGGTCTCCGCTATTGTACTGACCAACTGGCCGAAAGGGGTGGGGGAGCAAGCGTCCTTCTGGATCCAGGCATTTGGGGGATACTTTCTGCTTCGGCACTTGATCCAAGATGAGGGAGACATAGCCTGGGCAGCCAAGGCCTTCGCGATTGTAACCGTGATCCTCGGTGCGTGCATGTTTATTGAGCACACTCGGAATGTGAACATCTTCGGCTACCTACGAGGCGCAAGGTTTATTCCGGAGTTTCGCAACGGCCAGGTCCGAGCGCAGGCAACCTTTGGGCACTCCATCCTAGCCGGTTGTTTCGGAGCTACGCTGGCACCGCTATTCTTCTGGCTGTGGAAGAGCGGCAAGGGCAGTGCTTTGGCTGCCGCGGGAATGGTGGGGTCGACGGTAATGGTGTTGATGTCGGCATCGAGCACTCCGGTGCTCGCTTTGGTTGCCGGAATGGGCGCACTTTTTCTCTGGCCTATTCGAGGGTCCATGCGTGCCGTTCGCTGGGGAATCGTGATTTCGCTGGCGATCTTAGCAGCGGTGATGAAAGCGCCCGTGTGGTTTATCGTCGCCCACGTGAACGTGATCGGCGGCTCGTCGGGATACGATCGCGCCTTATTAATTGATGTCTTTATTCGACACATTAAAGACTGGTGGTTGATTGGCACAAACCAGAACGGATCCTGGGGATACGATATGTGGGACCTTTCCAATCAGTTTGTAGCGGAGGGGGAGACGGGTGGGATGGTAACGTTCGTCTGCTTCATCGCTCTGATCTCACGCAGTTTCAGCAGGCTGGGAAACATGAGAAAGCTCGTGGACCGAAAGCAGGGATGGCTACTCTGGAGTCTTGGCGCTGTTATGCTCGCTCACATATTCGCCTACTTCGGGGCGGCCTACTGGGATCAGACCCAGATGTGGTGGTTTGCTTTTCTCGCAATGATCACGGCAGCAACGGTCGGGTTTCAAAATGCGCCATCTAAAGTCGAGGATCCTGACGTTAAACGCGACAGAGCTTCGGAACCCCAACCCGAGCCCTGGCTTTGGGATCGCTTGCATTCTCCCGAGGCCTGATCGGTAGGGGCAGCCCGAAATATGATCACCAACGTTTTTCGTGCTTTTCTCAAGCGCCGAGGCGTCGCGGTTGTGAAACAGCGCATCTGGGACCATGAGTACCGTTCGGGCAAGTGGGAGCGAACAGGGCTTAAGGAGGCCTCACACAAACAGACGCGGGACATCGTGCTGGACGTGATTGATAGGTATGGCCGGGGGAAAGATATTTTAGATCTCGGATGCGGAGATGGCGCGACCGGGTTAGAAATTGCAGACACCTACAGACAGTACGTAGGTGTCGATGTCTCGCGTGTGGCAATTCTCAGCGCTCGTTTGTCCTTTCGTCAGGATTCGCCCCGCACACGGAATAATACTTACCTTGTGTCCGATATATCAACATTTGTTCCTGAAGGACAATCCGCCGTGATCTTGTTTAGGGAGTCGATATACTACTTTTCGGCTCATCTAATCAAACGCATGCTTCATCGCTACTCTTCATTCCTGGTCCCCGGTGGTGTCTTCGTAGTCAGGTTGCATGATCGCGTAAAGTACCACAGAATCACTGAGTTTATCGAACAGCATTACCGTGTCGTAGAACGGTGCGAATCGCAGGACAACGCCGGCCTCGTACTTGTCTTTGCTCCCGCAGATAGATGAAGACCATCCTGTCATTCCGGCGCGGCCTGGAGTTTACAGCCGACACCATTGGACGCCGAAACCAGGCGCGCGAGTGGTCTGGGTTCTCAGGAGTGAGGGGCCAGTTATATTTATGAGCAGAGCGCATCGTCTAAGAGTCTTGTACAGCTTTCCCCACAAACTAGGCGCAGGCCGGATCGCTCACACGGCGTGGCATCAAGTGAGCGGCTTGGCGGCTGCAGGGGCGGACGTCTTGGTTTGTCCGGCTGTGCTTCACAGGCCACTACCAGCCAACGTTATTGTTCGCCCGACAATTGCCAGAGGCAAGTTACGCATTCCGTTCAGCCTTATCGGCAGCACACGCGCCTTCGCGTTGCACGACTACATCGTCTCGCGCAGAGTCGAGAGGCTGGCCAATCAGATCGATATCATTCACACTTGGCCCCTGGCGGCTCTGCAGACACTTAAGACGGCCGCGCGGTTGGGAATCCCCACTGTATTGGAGCGACCGAATGCGCATACAGGATTTGCGATGGACGTCGTCCAAAGTGAGTGCCGGCGTTTGGGAGTAGCGCTCCCTCCGACGCACGAGCACGCCTACAATCTGAATAAACTGCGGACCGAAGAAGAGGAGTATCGAGCTGCTGACCGGCTCCTATGCCCCTCAGATTTTGTCGTACGCACCTTCCTCGATAAGGGATTTCCACGGGAGACTTTAGTGCGCCATGTTTACGGTTTTGACGAAGAGGTCTATTACCCTGGTGTTGATCAGCGAGAAACGCGACCAGGATTGACAATGTTGTTTGTCGGTGCCTGCGCCGTCAGAAAAGGCGTTCATTACGCATTGGAGGCATGGTTGCGGTCTCCCGCCCATCACAAAGGCACATTTCTGATTGCAGGAGAATTCCTCCCAGCATATGCCGACAAACTGGCATCGATACTGTCCCATCCGAGCGTTCAGGTCCTCGGCCATCGACACGACGTGCCCCAATTGATGCAAAAGAGCGACATTTTAGTCCTCCCGAGCATCGAAGAAGGAAGTGCGCTTGTGACTGCGGAGGCGCGGGGTAGCGGATGCGTTTTGCTAGTTTCGGAAGCTGCTGGCGCCATGTGCAAACATATGGAAACCGGTCTCGTGCATCGTGTTGGGGATGTCGACGCGCTGACACAACACATTACTATGCTGCATGAGAATCGCCCATTATTGGAACGTTTGCGCGCTTCGTCCCTGGGCACAGCACACGAGATCACCTGGACGGCTGCCGGAGAAACACTGCTGCAGATATATCGCAATATCCTCGCTGAACAGACCAGCAGACTGCATTCTAATGTTACCTGCGCAGTGCCGACGGTCATCGAGAACCGTGATCACGTCGCGGAGACTAATTGATTATGTTTCGACTAGTGGTAGGTTGTTTCAAACGCCTTGCCTTTCTGTTCAGTATTCCAGTAGTTCTATCGGAATATTTTCATCCACAGACGGGCAAAGACTATGGTGTCGGTTTGTTTCAGAAAATAAGACTTGCGGTCACGATGGCCCGGAACTATAGGCGCATAACCACCGGATCATATGTGATCGAACACCTCGTAATGGCCACGCACATTCTAAGGGTACCCAAGTCGATCATGGGTTGCGTAGTCGAATGCGGCTCGTTTAAAGGAGGCAGCGCCACCAACTTATCCCTGGTTTGCGCTCTTTGCAACCGCGAGTTGTACATCTTTGATTCCTTTCAGGGCCTTCCCGAGCCGTCCAGCGGCGACAAGAAGCACACGCTTGTTGGCCTACATCAGGTCCATACCTACGCAAAGGGCGCATGGACAGGGACTCTCGAGGAAGTGCGAACGAACATTTCTAAGTACGGACACATCGACCTCTGTCACTTTAACGTCGGCTATTTTGCAGAAACGCTTCCGGCTTTTCAGAAGACGTGTGTCCTTGTCTTTGCCGACGTCGACCTCCGTGGCTCACTGGAGACATGTATCAGATATCTTTGGCCTCTGTTGCGTGACGGATCCTATTTCTTTACTCACGAAGCTCCGCACGATGAAATAGCTTCGCTATTCTATTCTGAAGCGTGGTGGAGCTCAACTTTGCGTTGCAAACCTCCGGGCTTACTTGGAGCCGGGACGGGACTTGGGCTCCTCCCAGCAAGTGGCGGCTTTAGGAGCGACTTGGGATACACTGTCAAGAATTCGGAACTCGCGGCTTTCGTGACAAATCCACAAACCGGAACCGCGTAGCACTCGCAAAGAGGCAACATCGTTTCTTCCAACTCATAGTTAGTCTCAAGGCACGCCACAGAAGGCTATACCATGACACTGTCCATAGTAATTTTGTGCTGGAATGATCTCGCTGTCATCTCCAACTGTCTTCAATCCATTTTTGCAGGATCCAGTCTAACCGATTTCGAAGTCATTGTTTCTGACAACGGCTCGACTGATGGCTCAGTCGAGTATATACGGAAGACCTATCCGGCGGCTCAGGTTATTGAGAACGGTGCCAACCTCAGGTTCTCAAAAGGTAATAATGTTGGCATCGAGCGAAGTACGGGTGAATACGTCCTAATCCTCAATCCAGACACGATCATTCATGAAGGAGCCCTTGATCGGTGGGTCGCATTCGCTGACGAACATCCGGAAGCCGGGGCGTTTGGGTGCCGCGTGCTGAATCCGGACGGCTCCTATCAGGGTTCGGCCCAGCCATTCCCAAGCCTCGGAGGCGATCTAATTGGAGCACTGTACCTCAGACCGCTAACGCGTCTATTGCCCTCCCTTCCTTCAGATACCTATACAAGGTGGAATGGGGACAGTGAACGCACGATCGATTGGCAATGCGGGTGTTGCGTGATGCTGCGCAGGGACGTCTTGAAGAGTATCGGAGGTTTTGACGAGCGTTTCTTCTATTATTACGAGGATGTCGACATTTGCCATCAGGTCTGGAAAACTGGCTACACAGTCAGGTATACACCGGACGTTACCATTACGCACCTTGGGGGCCAATCAACGCAGCGCGCGCCGCATGCCTTCGAAATCGACAAATATCGAAATCGCTATCGCTACTTTTATAAGTATTACGGACCAACGGGAGCCAGCCGCTGTCGTTTAGTGTCACTCACTTCGTTGATTCTTCGGTACTGTGGATACACGCTAGTTGCGGTTGCCACGCTCAATCCGCGTCTAAAGGATCGGCTGGCGCTATATAAGACCGCTATAAGATGGAACTGGCGGGTCAATCCGATAAGCCTTGTTGAAAACGGCGCCGACCCGGCGAGGCAAAGCGCACCCATTCCGCAGGCGTGAACCATCCGGAGACCCTTGGTCGCGGAATGCGTGCCCAAATAACAAAGAGGATACATGGACATCAATACCCAAGCCACATCGCTCAGCGACGTTATTATTTTCACACCGGATATCTTCCAGGATAGCCGTGGATTCTTCATGGAAACCTATCGAGAGGATGTTTTTAAAGCACTTGGCTTGGCGACGACATTTGTCCAAGACAACCACTCACGATCATCAAAAGGAGTCCTGCGCGGCCTGCACTTTCAATGGGATCCGCCGATGGCGAAACTGATGCGCGTTACACAAGGAAGTGCCTTTCTTGTCGCCGTAGACATTAGAAGAGAATCACCCACACTTGGTAAGTGGGTTGGAACAGAAGCGTCGGCGGAGAATCGGCGCCAAATTTGGGCTCCAGCAGGCTTTGCTCGCGGCTTCTGTGTGCTCTCGGACACAGCGGAAATTCAATACAAGTGTACTGGCCTTTATAACAGCAAGGCCGAAGGTGGCATTCGGTGGGACGATCCCGAGATCGGAATCGCGTGGCCCGGTACAGAATTCTCCCTGTCGGAAAAGGATCGCAAGAATCCCTCTCTCGCCGAGTGGCTTGCATCCCCGCGGGCGGTTGCAGCACGCTTCTAGCCATTGCTCAAGATAAGGCTTTCAATCTCAAGGACGAAAGGACACATATAAATAATGCGGATACTTGTCGCAGGCGGCGCCGGATATATTGGGTCGGTGCTAATTCCTAAGTTACTTCAGCGCGGATACGACATCGATGTCGTAGACCTCTTTTGGTTTGGCAATCAACTTCCCACGGACATTCGTATTGTCCAGAAAGACATCTTCGATCTCACCATTACCGATCTCAAAGGATACGATCAGGTTGTCTTCTTGGCTGGCCTGTCGAACGATCCCATGGCAGAATTCGCACCCAACAAAAACTTCACGTTCAATGCGGCAGCCCCAGCGTACCTAGCGTACATTAGCAAGCAGGCTGGTGTGAAACGCTACGTGTATGCCTGCTCATGCTCGGTCTACGGCTATACCGAGAACGAGTTGTATGATGAAACCCGCCCGGCCACCTCACCGTATCCATACGGGATCTCGAAGCTCCAGGGCGAGCAGGCGGTCATGCAGCTGTGTGACAAGAGCTTCTCGGTGATTTCGCTGCGAAAAGGAACTGTGTCAGGCTACAGCCCACGTATGCGATTTGATCTGATCATCAACACGATGTTTATGACAGCCTTAAGGGATCTCACGATAACCGTGAACAACCCAGCGATTTGGCGGCCTATTTTAGGAATAGGCGACGCAGCGAGTGCGTATATTCGAGCAATAGAAGCCAGCCCTGACGTATCAGGGATATTTAACGTTGCGTCCGCGAATCATACGGTTGGGGAGGTTGCGGACCTCGTGAGAACATCCGTCGAGGAGGACACTTCAATGCCCGTTCGATTGAATATACGGCACGTCCAAGACGTACGCAATTACAAAGTCAGCATCGAGAAGGCGAAGAACGTACTAAGTTTTCATCCTCATGAGGACGTCCCCTCAATTGTGAAAGGCTTGCTCGCCAATCGAGACTCTATTCACGACTGGGCGAACCAAGCGTATTACAACATAGCAACCTTGAAAGCGCTCGAGGCACAATCCACGGGCGCGGTGCGAGTGGCAGGAGTGTAAGGTAGACCGTGTCGGTACTAACGTCCGAGCGGGCAGCATAGAGCGGTTTTGTACATGAACATCTCCTGAAACACGGGGGAGAAGATCGAGGAACATGAAAATACTGGTCATCGGCTCGAACGGACAATTGGGATGCGATATCCATCGAGCATTTATAGAGACGGGCGATGAGGTTTTCGGTGCGACGCACAGTGACGTTGAGGTTCGCTCCCGGGATAGCGTAGTCAAGCTACTCCGGGAGTTTACACCTGAAGTAGTTGTGAATACCTCAGCGATGCATAACGTTGAATCCTGTGAACGAGACCCGGAAGCGGCTTTTGCTGTAAATGCCCTCGGCGTGCGGAATTTGGCACTGGCGTGCAGAGAAATGGGCGCCGTGCTGATTCACGTTAGTACAGACTATGTGTTCGGCGGCGACAAGGCGTCTCCTTATCTGGAAACGGACCTGCCGTCTCCCCTGAATGTGTACGGCACATCAAAACTAGCCGGTGAATGCCTCATTCGCAGTATCTTGGACAAATACTTTGTGGTGCGCACCTCAGCGCTTTACGGACACTCCCCATGCCGTGCCAAAGGCGGTTTGAACTTTGTGGAGTTGATGCTGAAACTCGCAAAGGAAGGTAAGGACATTCGCGTTGTTGATAGTGAGAGGGTATCCCCCACTTTCACCCTGGAACTCGCACGACATATCGTGTGCCTGTCTAGATCTGAAAGTTACGGTCTAATTCACGCCACCTCTGAAGGGAGTTGCTCATGGTACCAATTTGCGGAGGAGGTCTTTTCGCTTCAGAACATCCGTGCGCGACTCTTGGCGGCAAGACCAGGAGAGTTCGCCGGCACCGTACGACGACCGTCGTACTCTGTTCTTGACAACTCGGCGCTGAAATCCAGGGGCATGAACAGGTTCCGGACCTGGGCAGAAGGGTTGCGGGAGTATCTCAACGAGAGAAGTCTTCAGCCTCTCGGAGACTAGCGAAAGCTACGGTCGAACCCCAGTAAGTGTGCGGAGACTCCGGAAATAAAAGGCTATCCTCCAACCATGACTTCAAAATACGTTGTCATCACTCCCGTTCGAGACGAAGAAGCTAATCTCCGTTTCACGATCGAGAGCATGATCGCACAGTCGATTCGTCCGGTTGAGTGGGTGATCGTGAACGACGGCTCCACTGACCAAACCGGACAAATCATCAATGACTTTGCGGAAGATTATCCGTGGATTCGAGCCGTACATCGTGACAATCGCGGCTTCCGTAAATCGGGCGGAGGTGTGGTGGAGGCTTTCAATGACGGTTATCGGGCCTTGATATCGAGAGACTGGGCGTTCATTGTCAAATTTGACGGCGATTTGTCATTTGAGCCACACTACTTCGAGGAATGCTTTGCGCATTTTGAGTCCGATCCGACACTGGGTGTTGGTGGCGGGTCAATCTATCACCTGGTTGACGGAGAGCAGATTCTTGAACGCTGCCCCAACTTCCATGTCCGGGGAGCAACGAAGATCTATCGAAAGGCTTGCTGGAATGCTATCGGAGGTTTCTGGCCGGCGCCTGGATGGGATACGTTCGACGAGATAAAGGCGAACAGGCTAGGTTGGACAACGCGGACTTTTCCGGACCTACGTTTGGTTCACCATCGACACACGGGCTCTGCCGATGGACTATGGAACGGATTGGTCAAAAACGGAAGAGCGAACTATGTTTGTGGATACCATCCGTTGTTTATGTTAGGTAAGTGTCTCCGTCGCCTTATCGCAAGGCCGTACGTAATAGGATCGGCTGGACTGCTTTATGGCTTCATCACGGGATACCTTAAGCGGATTCCCCAGGTCGATGATGCGGATACCATTGCCTACTTGAGAGCCCAGCAACTTGGACGGATGATCGGCGGGGAAACAATATGGCGATGAGTGAATTCACAACATTCCTGACGATCCGGGATCACCGCCTGGCGGTTGCGATCAGATAGTTTTAATTACTATGTGCGGAATCTGCGGAAAGTTAGTTTTTGACGAGGGCGCCACCGTCTCCCCTAGTGTCGTGAAGGCGATGGCAGACACGATGGAGCACCGGGGTCCGGACGATGAGGGTTACTACGTCTCGGGGAGAATTGGCTTGGGGTTCCGTCGGCTGTCAATCATCGATTTGGCGACTGGTCATCAGCCGATATCGAATGAAGACGGCACCGTCTGGATTGTCTTCAATGGCGAAATCTACAATTATCGGGAGCTCCGCGAGGATTTGCTGACCAAAGGGCACCGATTTAGGACGCACACAGATACTGAGGTCATCGTGCATCTGTATGAGGAGGAAGGTGAAGAATGTGTGCAAAAGCTGCGGGGAATGTTTGGATTTGCGATCTGGGATAAAACGAACGACCTGTTGTTTCTCGCGCGCGACCGCGTTGGGATTAAGCCCCTGTACTACTCGTTGTCGGATAATGCCCTGTTGTTCGCATCGGAGATGAAAGCAATCCTCGCAGACCCTGAAGTAGTGCCAGAACTGTCTTCGGGCATGATCGACAGGTTTCTCACCTTCAAGTACCTACCGGGAAATGAAACGATGCTCCGGAATGTTATTAAACTCCCCCCGGGTTCGTATCTGATCGCAAAGGGAAGAAGGACGAGACTCAAACGATATTGGGATCTTAGGTTCGAGTCTTCGAATATTAGCATCCGCAGCGCTGAAGATCAGCTGGCCAGCCTTCTCGAAGAAGCCGTGAAAGTCCACATGATTAGCGACGTACCGGTGGGTTTTCTTCTGAGCGGGGGAATGGACTCTACAGCGATGCTCAGTATCGCTTCGAGCATGACAGCCCGGCAGGGCACCAGCTTCACCGTCGGCTTTGATACTCCCGGCGTGGTTGACGAACGACCCTATGCGCGGCTAGTAGCCAAGAAATTCGGAACCGAGCATCATGAGATCACGATTAGCGCAAGGGAGTTCGAGAACTTCCTGCCAGACTATGTTTGGCACATGGAGGAGCCAGTTTGTGAGCCCCCGGCTATCGCTCTCTACTACGTGTCACGCCTTGCCAGGAATTCGGTTAAGGTGTTGATATCGGGCGAAGGTGGAGATGAAGGATTCGGAGGGTACCCCACCTACCGGAACCTTCTGTGGTTGGAGCGTCTCCGGCGCGGTCTGGGCCCTTTTCGGAGAACTGCTTCGGTTTGTTCGAATAGCTTGGTGCGGTTACTTGGACTGACAGGGCTAGAGAAATACGCTCGACAGCTGGGAGTCCCCCCCGAGTTTTCTTACTACGGTGGGCTTTCAAACGCTCTAGGCGACTCCAGGCGGAACTTTGATGATTTGTATACAGCGAGCTTTCGGCAAGGTCTGGATCGAAACTTCTCGATCAACGCAGTGCGAGAAGGCCTGAAGAATGCTCCCGTGAATGACGATGTCAACCACATGTTGTACGTGGACACGAAAACTTGGCTTGTCGACGATCTTTTGCTCAAAGCAGACAAGATGACGATGGCCAACTCTGTCGAACTTCGCGTGCCACTGCTGGATCACAAAGTCCTAGAATTTGCGGCCTCTTTGCCTGGGAATTTCAAGATTCGAAGTTTTACCACAAAATATATCGCGAAGAAAGCATTGACTGGCCTCGTCCCTACTGAGATCTTGCACCGCAAGAAGGCGGGCTTTCCAGTCCCTTATTCACAATGGCTAAGGACTGATCTTCGCAGCTGGATTAGTGATATTCTGCTGGATCGCGAGACTTTGGCGAGAGGCTATTTCAAAAGCTCCGCGATAGAGGCTCTTATCCTAGAACATGTGCGGTCCGGCGGACGTTCAAAGGAGCTCTTTTCACTTCTAGTACTGGAGCTTTGGCATCGACAATTCCTAGACAAAGGGGGATCCTCTTCGCCTACGGTCCCACGAGCTTCGTTAAACTCCGCCGCTATGGAGGCCCACAACCTTGCCTGAAGCCAACGTTAATTTGAACAAAACCCTAGGACAAGTTGTGGGTATTGCAACCCGACATCGCTGGTGGATAATACTGCCTACCGTCCTCACAGTCTTTGGATCCCTCGCAGCTTTATCGCTGATTCCCAGCCGCTACACTTCTGAGGCGACCCTCTTGGTCGTTCAGCAGCAGGTCCCCGAGCGCTATGTCCTTCCCACAAGTACGACGAATATCCGGGAAGCTCTCCAGGCCACGACGGAAGAAGTCTTGTCGCGTGGCCCCTTGCTGGGTATCATCGACGAATTCGGTCTTTACGCGAAGGAACGAGGGCGCGTCTCTCCTGAATCTCTGCTCGCACTGATGCGAAAGGATATCGAGATTGAACCTATCGAGAGTGTGTCTGACAGAAGAAACATTAGTTCATTCAAGATCTCCTTTATCGCGGGGACCCCGCAACTGGCTCAGGAAGTCGCTAGCAAGCTGACCTCGCTCTTTATAGAACAGAACGTCGAGACGCGGGAACATCAAGCTACGTCTACGACGGAGTTCTTGCGGGAACAACTGGAAGCTACCAAGAGCAAACTGACGAATGCGGAGGAGCAGGTGCGGGCGTTCAAGATGCAGCATCTGGGCGAGTTACCCGAACAGCAGGCCGGAAATTTGGCCATCATGGCTGGTCTACAATCACAGCTTCAAAGCACGATGGCCAGTCTCAGTCGAGCCGGCGAACAGCGGGAGTACCTGGAATCGCTCAGCGATTACCGGTCTCTTACCGTGTCAAACAATCTGGCTCGTCTTAAGGCAGAACGCGATAAGTTGCTTGACCACTATACGCCTCAATATCCCGCGGTTATGAAGATAAACGAGAAGATCGCATTGGCGGAAGCTTCGTTGAAGAGCCTCGAGGCTTGGCGGACGTCCGGAACTCAAGCTTCTCCGGCTGAGACCAAGTCCACTTCCACGATCGCACCGGACGAGGACACTTCTCTTGGTCAACTGCGTGGCCAACTGGAGGCTAATCGCGTAGAGATCGAGAACCTGGCTAAAGATGAGAAGCGCCTGAAGAGCGAGGTAGATCAATATCAGATTCGAGTGAACGCAACGCCAGTGCGAGAACAGCAGCTAGCTGGAATTCTCCGGAATTATGATCAGTTAAAGCAGGACTATGCGGACCTGCTGGCTAAGGAGTCACAGTCGCAAATGGCAGCAGACTTGGAAAAACGTCAAGAAGGCCAGCAGTTTCATCTCATAGATCGCCCGAGCTTGCCGACTGTGCCTTCCAGTCCTAACCGGATAAAGATTAGTCTCGGCGGCGCGGGCGCAGGTATCGGTTTAGGATTGGCGCTGGCATTCTTGATGAATCTGAAAGATAGCTCTTTCCATTCGGAAGAGGATCTCAGTCAGTGCTTCGCAGTGCCGTTCGTGGTAGGGGTGCCGTTGTTGCTTACCAAGTATGAGGAGCGGTCACGTACTCGAAAGAGAGCGTTCGAGTGGGTCGCCGGATCCGGGCTTGTGCTTGCGGCACTCCTCGCCCAGCTGTATGAGTTCTATTTATACCGACACGGATAGAGGGCGCCGGTGCGTAACGGTGAGTCAGAGCTAGCTTCACGACCGAGGTCTCCTTCTGCAAATCCAATTGAATTCGGGTCGGCCGGTGAATGCAAATCACACTCAAACTCAAGTATCGATCGAAACTCCGAACGGTTACGAACCAGCGACAACATTCGAATTCGGCTATCTGCGCCCCTATTGGCAATGCAGGCCCACACTCGCCCGATTCGATTGGCCCCGATACCTGTCTTGCCCATGTTGAAGAGTGTGAGACCACCTCGGGAGTTAGCACCTTGAATCATTTCCTTGACCTTCGGAAAAAGCTCTCTGAGCCCCCGCGCGATTCACCGTCAGATTCAGTCGAACCGTCAAAGAACGTTGACAAGGCCATTCAACCTGATGAGATGTCACTCGATGGCATATCAATTGAAGAGGTGCAAGTACAACCTAGTAGCCGCATTGTGATGCAAACTGATCCGCGCAGTGCGGGAGCGGATCGATTTAGATTCCTGCGAATGTGCTTGCGAGAACTTTGGAGCGCCGGGAAGTTGAAGACCCTTCAGATCACCAGTCCGTTGCAGCAGGAAGGAAAATCTACTATCGCGCTGAATCTCGCAACCGCGCTGGCTGAAGGCGGGAAGCGCACAGTTCTGTTGATTGAGGCTGATCTGCACCGCCCTACTCTGACTGAACAATTGGGCCTCGAAAAGCGCACAGGTTTAGCAGACTGCCTTGAAGAAGGTAGCTTGAATCCTATTACGGTGGTTCGCCGGCTGGAACCGCTCGGCTGGTACCTGCTTCCCGCCGGAGACCCGCGCAGCAATCCCACCGAATTGCTACAAACCGAGGCTTTTGCCGGTGTACTCCAAACCCTTTCTCCGCATTTCGACTGGATTCTCATCGACTCCCCACCGGTTATTCCACTCACTGACGCCCTATCCCTCGCGCGGCAAGCAAACGCTACTCTCTTGGTAGCAAGGGAAGGGCGCACTCCGCGCGAAGCTGTCGAAAAGGCTATCGCAGTCCTCGGGCGACAGCGTGTGCTTGGCATCGTCCTCAATGCTGTTGATGGCCTCGATCGGATGTACTCTGGGTACTACGGCTATAACGGATATGCTGGAACTCCCGTGGCAAAAGTAATCGGAAACACGAATATCCAGAAGGAAGCTCTCGCTCGGCCGAGTCTTCCAGCCAAGCGCACCATGGTCGAGCCGCCAGAACAGTAGACATGGATTCTCGAACGATGAAACACGGGCCTCCGATACGGGGAGCATCGTTAGACCTGAGGAAGCTTCATGAGCAATGAGTCCAATCCCATTCGAATCGTGATTGCCGACGAGCATCCGATCTTTCGCCAAGACTTGCGTCGATCGTTAGAATCCGAACCCGGTCTCCATATTCTTGGCGAGGCATGCGACGCTAATGGCACCCTCGAATTGGCTCGCCAAAACAAACCTGACATCCTAATGATTGACTTCGCATTGTGTCAGCAGTTTGAAGTAAGAGCTTTGAATGATTCCGGGAGCCGGCTAACTCCAGTGCGGGTCGTCGTGACGGTAGGGGCAATTGAGAAGAGCCAGTTGGTGGAGGCCTTCCGTCGTGGAGCGCACGGCGTGGTGCTGAAACAATCGACGCCAGGAGTATTACTTAAGAGCATTCAGAGCGTCATGGCGGGTCAATACTGGCTGGAACGGGAGAGTGTCGGGGTTTTGGTGGAGGCGCTTCGCGAATCCTTCACCCAGGGTAATGGAAGAAAGTCAGCGAAGGATTATGGGCTCACTCGTCGCGAAGTGGACATTATCACCAAGATCGCGAGCGGCCGCTCAAACAAAGAGGTAGGGGAAGAGTTTGCCATTAGCGAACGAACCGTGAAGCATCACCTTACCAATATCTTCGGCAAAGTGGGCGTCTCCAGTCGGCTGCAATTGGCGCTGTTCGCCGTCAACCAGCACTTCATGACCGGCTCAACGCCAGCATTGGCTTTGCACTCTGTACAATCGGACGACGACGTTTAGGACCGCACACCTTCGGGAAGTACGGCATTAGCCTCACGGCTACCAATGAAATACTTGCGTACGAGAGGGCACAACTTTTCTTTCCTGAGCTTTTCGATTCTCTTACTGCTGCTTTTTAGAGGGTCGTTAGAGGCCTTGGTAAGACTCTCATTGCAGGATGACAGATACTCTCATATCCTTTTGATACCGATCCTAAGTACGTGGTTAGTTTATATACAAAGACGGGCAGTCTTCAGTGCGGTGCGGTATTGTGCCACCAAAAGTGTGCCTATACTGGTCGCTGGAATCGCGCTGTTTTATCTCTCTCAAAAGTCTCTCTCCACTCTTAATTCAAATGACCGCCTGTCTGTTGTAACTTTGGCGGTAGTTCTGGCATGGATAGCGGGATTCCTATTTTGCTACGGCGCGCGAGCGTTCCGTGCTGCTCTCTTTCCTTTGTTGTTTCTTCTCTTGATGATCCCGGTTCCAACGGTCGCATTGGACAACATTGTTCTGGCGTTGCAAAAGGGCTCGGCTGTGATGACCTATGCCCTGTTTAGATTGTGGGGCATACCCGTCTTTTGGCAGCACTTGAAGTTCTTACTCCCAGGTGTGGAGATTGAGATCGCGGAAGAATGCAGTGGAATACGCTCCAGCATGGCTTTGTTTATCACCAGTCTTCTGGCCGGGTACGTATTTCTTCAGTCCAACTGGAGGAAGGTTGTGTTTAGCCTCTTTACAGTTCCGATAGTTGTGCTCAAGAATGCGCTGCGCATCGTTACGATTTCGTGTCTAGGAGTGTACGTGGACCCGGGTTTTCTTCACGGTAATCTTCACCGATATGGAGGTATACCATTCTCCCTCATATCGCTTGCGATTCTTGTCCCCTTCTTGCTGGTGCTACAAAACGGTGAGCGCTCTCACGACGAACCACCTGGGCCGACGGATGGAGCACGCCAAGTTGCGCTTCCGCCGAATTCCCCTATTCTTAGTCCAAGGTTCGATTAACTGGTCGGGGTTCGGTTTCCGAAACACTCCATACATTCCACGCATAGTTGCAAGGAGAATTCATGCAAGCAGCTTTAAAGACAGCGCCAGTAAGTGCAGCTGAGGTCCTGCGAGAACGCATTACAGCACGAAGTGCTCGCGTGGGCGTCGTCGGCCTCGGCTATGTCGGGCTCCCTTTGGCCCTTGAATTTGCGAAGGCTGGCTTTCCCGTCACTGGGATTGATGTACAGGAGGAGAAAGTCACGCGCCTCAACTGGGGCGACTCTTACATCCAGGATGTATCGTCGGATCTATTGTCCGGCATGATAGCTGAGAATCGGTTCTCCGCTACCACCGATTTCTCTGTCGTCGCCGATTTAGATACGATCAACATCGCGGTCCCCACGCCCTTGCGTAAAACTAAGGATCCGGATATGAGTTACGTGGTTTCCGCTTGCCAACAGGTCGCAGAATACTTAGGGCCGGGCAAGCTAGTCATTCTCGAATCGACCACTTATCCGGGCACTACCGATGAATTGGTCTTACCTATGCTGGAGCGAACGGGACTTAAGGTTGGCAAGGATTTCTTCTTGTGCTTCTCTCCCGAGCGAATCGACCCAGGTAATCCAAAATACCAGACGCACAACATTCCGAAAGTGGTCGGGGGAATCACACCGGCTTGCACCGAGATGGGACGTCTTTTCTATTCGCAGGCGCTCGAACGAGTGATCCCGGTAAGCTCTACGAGTGTCGCAGAGATGGTCAAGCTTCTGGAGAACACATTCCGGATGATCAATATTGGTCTAGTGAACGAGTTGGCGATGATGTGCGATCGGATGGGCATCAACATTTGGGAAGTGATCGATGCAGCGGCCACCAAGCCGTTCGGGTTCATGCCGTTCTATCCGGGGCCCGGCTTAGGCGGCCATTGTATTCCCATCGATCCCTTTTATCTCTCATGGAAATCCAAACAGGCTGGCATCGAAGCGAGGTTTATTGAATTGGCTGGATATATCAACGGCCAGATGCCCCATTTTGTTGTCGACAAAGTGCAGAATGCCTTGAATGAAGCCGGCAAGCCTCTCAGAGGCTCGCATATCCACGTGCTCGGGGTGGCGTATAAACGCGATATTGACGATGTTCGCGAATCGCCTGCACTCGATATGATGCTACTAATGCAAAACAAAGGTGCAACAGTGACTTACAGCGATCCGTATGTACCCACGCTTCGGTTGTTAGATCGGGACCTCCAGGCCACCGACCCACTCGTCCTAAGTGCCAAGGCCGATTGCGTACTGGTCGCCACCGATCACACATCGTTCGATTATCCGGGGATCCTGAGAAGGAGCCGGTTGATCGTTGATGCGCGAAATGCATATAAAGGCGAGGCATCAGACAAAATCGTTAGGCTCTGAACCGCGTGTAACAAGAAAGGAGAACTCGTCAATGGCCTCACCGATGCAAACATCGAGAGTTGCGACTCCCCCAAACATCTACATCGACGGCGTATATCTGGATAAAAATCCACTATGGCACGTCGATGAATCCCCTTTCAAGGCCAAGCACATTTTGCGAATGTTGCGGAAGAATGATCTTCGACCAAAGTCGATCTGCGAAGTCGGATGTGGAGCCGGCGAAGTGCTCAAACTACTACAGCAAGGCATGAGTGATTCATCTGTTTTCTGGGGTTACGATATTTCCCCACAAGCTTTGAAGATGTGCGAATGCCGCGCAAACGAGAAGCTACGATTCAAACTCGCGGATCTCAGTCAGGAAGAAGGCGCGTTCTTTGACCTTCTCCTTGTGCTCGACGTCTTTGAACATGTGCCGGACTATTACGGGTTCCTGAAGGGAATCCGGAACAAAGGTGACTTGAAGATCTTTCACATCCCGCTGGACCTCAGCGTCCAAGCTGTGCTCCGCCAAAGAGGTCTTCTGAAACGTCGAGAATCGTACGGACATATTCAGTACTTCACAAAGGAGACCGCCCTGGAAACCCTGAAGGACTCGGGCTACCAATTGCTGGATTACTTTTACACGCCTCGCTGCATTGAACTTGCAAAAGAAACAATCCAAAAACTAGCCGTGCTGCCAAGAAAGGCGTGCTTTGCCCTAAACGAGGATTTCACCGTGCGCGTTCTAGGCGGATACAGCCTCTTAGTTCTGGCTAGGTGACGAGGGTCCGAGTGCCACTGCGATTCGGAGCACATACATCATGAGGATCTACGACGTAGTAATTATTGGTGCCGGGCCTTACGGCCTTGCCGGCGCCGCCCATTTACAAACGATCAAGGGGCTCAACCTGCGTGTGTTTGGTGAACCGATGTCATTTTGGGATCGGAGCATGCCAACGGGAATGTTTCTGCGCTCCAACTGGACGGCAACGCAAATTGCGGATCCGAGCCGCTCGCTGACGCTGGAAGCATACGTAGCCGCGAGTGGCAATCACCTTTCCGCGCCTGTGCCGCTGGATGGTTTTGTTCAATACGGCCAGTGGTATCAGCAACGCGCGGTACCTGACTTAGATCGCCGAAAAATAGTGGGTGTTGAGCTCGCGCCGAAGTGCTTTCGTCTAAAAACCGAGGATGGTGAGGCGATTGACACGCGACGCCTCGTCATCGCCGCTGGCATAGGATCATTCGCCAACCGCCCCCCGGAGTTTCAACACCTTTCGCCTGCGTTAGCGTCGCATACATCAGAGCACCGCGATCTTGGCCGATTTGCTGGAAGGCGGGTGTTGGTTGTCGGAAGTGGCCAAAGCGCCCTCGAATCCGGCGCTCTGATGCACGAATCGGGGGCGGATGTAGAAATCTTAGGCCGCGCACAAGAAATTCATTGGCTGCAGGGTCGCCTCTCCAAGACTCTTCATCACCGGCTTGGCAAATTCATAAGACAACTACTTTACGCTCCTACTGATGTCGGTCCTGCAGGGCTTAGCCAGCTGATGGCGCGACCAGACTTGCTGAGATGCTTGCCGCGGAGCCTTCAAGATAGGCTTAGAAAGCGGTCTGTTCGTCCTGCCGGCGCCCGATGGCTTGTGGATAGGCTTCAAGGAGTTCCGATTCGTTTGGGACGATCGATCGCGAGCGCCACCCCCCGAGGAAATCAAGTCAAGGTTCAAGTTGACGACGGAACCGAGCGGACCGTCGACCACGTTCTCTTTGGTACCGGATATCGAGTCGACGTATCCAAATATGAGTTCTTGAGCGCCCAGATTTCAGAATCCATCGCTCGCATTAACGGTTATCCAATTCTCCAAGATGGACTTGAATCGTCCGTTCCGGGTCTGCACTTCCTCGGAGCTCCGGCGGTGTGGAGTTTTGGTCCTCTCATGCAATTCGTGTCTGGTACGCATTATGCTTCACGTGCGATTACCCGGCAAATTTTGGCGGAACCTAAGCCGGCCAGAGGAAAGCAGATCATTCGTCATGGTAGAAGCCTCCCTTCCGTCTAAGGAATCCAGTCCTGCGATCGGCCTGACCGCAAAGCCCGGCGGTGCCGTTGTGGTCGGTGGTGATTACCAAGGCCTTGGAATCACTCGTAGCCTCGGGAGGCGAGGAGTACCCGTCTGCATAATTGACGATGAGAGATCGATTGCGGGCTTCTCAAGGTATGCCAGCCACGCTGTGCATGTAGAGAGCTTGCGCCACGAGGAAGAGACCGTTGATGCTCTGCTGCGGATCGGCCATAAACTTGGATTACGCGGATGGGTGCTGTACCCTACACGCGACGAAACGGTAGCAGCGATCTCACGGCACCGATCGACGCTAGCGGATTTCTTTCGTGTTCCAACACCCACTTGGAATACCATACAGTGGGTGTGGGACAAGCGCAATACCTATCGCCTCGCGAACGACCTGGGCATTCCTACACCACAGACTTGGTATCCGCGAAGTTTGGAGGATCTCGAAACCATTTGCGCGGTTCCTCCCTTCGTGATCAAGCCTGCGATCAAAGAACATTTTTTTTATGCGATGAAAGCTAAAGCTTGGCGAGCTGACACTCGCTCGGAGCTCTCAGAGAAGTTTCAAAAGGCGGCGGCGCAGGTTCCGCCGGGCGAAGTGATGATTCAGGACCTGATTCCTGGCGATGGATCGCAACAGTTTGCTTATTGCGCCCTCTTCAAGGAAGGCCGCGCCATTGGAAGCATGGTCGTCAGACGGGCTCGCCAACATCCGCCGGAGTTTGGTCGGGCAAGTACCTTCGTCGAAACGATCGAGCTTCCTTTGTTAGAGGAGCTTTCTGAGCGGTTCCTGCGGGCGATCAACTATCATGGATTGGTTGAAGTTGAATATAAGCTTGACCCGCGCGACGGTCAGTACAGGCTTCTCGATGTTAATGGCCGCACTTGGGGATATCACACGCTTGGACTCGCCGCAGGAGTTGACTTTCCTTCAATGTTGTTCTGCGATCAAGCAGGCGAGATTGTCCGACCATGTCGTGCTAGGAGCGGAGTGCGATGGGTTAGGTTGACAACGGATGTGCCCATGGCAGTACTTGAGATATTTAAAGGCCATCAGAACTGGCGACAATACTTACGTTCGCTTCGGGGCGTCCATGCTGACGCAGTCTTTGCTGGCCACGATCCACTACCGGGATTTGCCGAACTCTGCATGCTTCCGTACTTGTTTTTGAAACGTGGGTTTTGACGAAACCCAGGCAACTCTCCATCGAACTTTCGTCTATCGCCGATGCTTATCAATCGCTTGTATTATCTTCTGAAACCGGTGATTCCCTGGGGGGTACGCGTGGCACTTCGCCGGAAGCGCGCTAAGCGGAGACGCATTGCCCACTCTACCGAATGGCCAATCAATGAGAAGGCAGGGGCCGTTCCTCCGGGCTGGCCGGGGTGGCCCGAAGGCAAACGATTCGCTCTGGTCCTAACACATGACGTAGAAGGTACTCGAGGGCTGGCACGCGTGGAACAGTTGATGAACCTGGAGGCGAAGTATGGCTTTCGATCCTCATTCAACCTTGTTCCCGAACAGGAATACCGCGTTCCTAACTCATTGAGGGCCGTACTTGAACGGGAGGGCTTCGAAGTAGGCGTCCATGGATTAGAACACGACGGAAAGCTGTACAGCTCAAAGCCTAAATTCACGCGTAAAGCAGCCCGAATCAGGGAGTACCTCGAAAAATGGAACGCGTGTGGATTTCGCTCGCCTCTCATGCAACATCGCTTAGCGTGGCTACATGAACTTGGTGTAGAGTATGACGCTTCCACGTTCGACACCGACCCTTTCGAGCCGGAGCCGGACGGCATGGGTACTGTGTTTCCTTTTTGGGTACCGGGCCCAAACGGGACTGGCTATGTCGAACTCCCTTACACGCTGGTGCAGGACTTCACATTATTCACCGTTCTCGGAGAACAGAACATCGACATCTGGAAACAGAAACTTGACTGGCTTGCCGCTCACGGTGGCATGGCATTGCTCAATACACATCCGGATTACATGTGTTTTGAAGGTAGTGAGAAAGGTAGGGACGAGTTTCCGATTTTTTACTATGAAGAGTTTCTTCGTTACATCCGGGAAAACTACGACGGAGCCTTTTGGCCTGCTCTTCCCCGTGACGTCGCCCGTTTCTATCGCGCAAGCGTACCAGTGCCTTCTCGCAATTCGCGGAAAAGGGTTTGTATGCTCACCTACAGTCCGTATAAAGCAGACAACCGGGTACGTCGCTACGCGGAGGCACTTGCGAAACGCGGCGATCATGTCGACGTGATCGGGATAGCCACAAATGGGGACTCACTGGGACAAACGGAGATAAGCGGTGTTAACTCGTACAGAATTCAGCGCCGCGAATCAAATGACGGGAACAAATGGGTGCACGCTTGGCGTTTATTGCGGTTCCTCTGGGCTTCATCGATCTTCATGAATCGCCTGCATGACAGGAACCGATACGACCTAATACATGTCCACAACATGCCAGACTTCCTCGTATTCGCTGCTTGGTACCCTAAATTCACAAGAGCCAAGGTCGTCTTGGATATTCACGATCTCGTACCAGAGTTTTTCGCAAGTAAATTCCCGACCAAAGCGGGCCGTGCTTACTTTTGGTTGTTGAAGCTGATCGAGAAATCGTCGGCCGATTTCGCTGACCACGTGATCGTGTCCAATCATCTTTGGCGGGACAAGCTAGTCTCACGCTCCGTACCCGGGGCGAAATGCTCTGTCTTTGTAAACCACGTCGACCCAGCCATTTTCTATCGTCGTCCCAGAACCAGAAATGACGAGAGGTTCATTATCTTGTTTCCTGGCAGTTTTCAATGGCATCAAGGTCTGGATATCGCAATCAGGGCTTTGGCGCGCGTTAGGCTTCGCGTCCCAAACGCCGAGCTCCACCTGTATCGCGGCGGTGGCGGGGGAATGGGCACGTATGCCGAACTCGCTCGTTTGGCTACAACGCTCGGCCTACGTGATAGTGTAAAGTTCCATGAGGGCAAATCTCTAGATCAGATTGCGGACGTTATTGCTAACGCTGACCTTGGAATTGTCCCGAAGCGTGCTGACTCTTTCGGAAATGAAGCATATAGCACGAAGATCATGGAATTTATGTCTCAGGGTGTTCCCGTCGTACTCTCCCGCACCAAGATTGACACCTTCTATTTCAACGACACAGTCGCCAGTTTCTTTAACTCAGGTGATGATGAGGCCATGGCTGTCGCCATGCTTGAAATCATCGAGAACCAGGCAAAGCGGGAGGCGCTAATCGCCAATGGCTACGCCTACGTGGAACGGCATAGTTGGGACTGTAAGAAGCAAGAATATCTACAGTTAGTAGATAGCACGTCCACTGAGGCGTTCGAACATCGCGCTACGCCGATCCGCGCCGAGGCTAGCGTTGACCGTTAGTGATGGCGGCGAGCTAGACATGGATTTGGGCCATGCATGCCGCGATGGTTCGGTTTTCGCTAGAGGGTATGCGGTCTAAGGGTTAGCCACAGGCAGCGTAGAGCTTGAGCCACCAATCGGTTCGGTGGAGGGCGACACAGCAGAGGGTTGTTATCTTGAATCATTCCGCATAGCGAAATACAAGGAAGCGAGAGACGGCTGTTTGTGGGACTTTAGTCCCATAAATTGGTGCTATGTCTGAATCGTCTTCCCTTGGCCCCCCACCTCCAACACCACGAATTCATAACCTACTGAAACTACGATAGTTTTGCTGAGTGATAAACGGAAGCTAACGTGCGTTTACAGATTCGTCATTCCTCTGAGGAACGAGTTCCCAAGGGAGTCAGAGGGCGGTAGCTTGCGCGGCGCTGTCACGTCAATGGCCAATGCTTGTAAGAAGACCTACTTTCTAGGCATGCGCGTCTTACATTTCCCCGTTCGTGGAAGTAATCGCAGGCTTCGAGACTGGCGGCCTTTCGCTGATGGAGTGCCATCGTATTTATGTGTCTGGACGAAAAAGCCCCTATTTCGGTTGTAGTTTGCCCTCGATCGGGGGTGCCTTCTTGTGCGACACCCTGTTGTTGTCAGCACATCGGCCCTTACGGCCAGGAGACTTGAGGCATTTTACCCGAGCTATCGTGCACTAAAACAGAGCATCCGCCAGACGCCGTTGAGCCGCCCCTTAGTGAGCCAACGTATGCTGCATGCCAGGGCTCTTGACAAACAAAATCAGCGGTGGAGGAGGGTTCGCCATGTGAGCCCAACCGGTGTTAGGCACGCATGACACTAATAACGCAGTTGGACTACGACGTGGTCTTAGCAACACGTAATCGTCAGAATGTCCTTAGCATATCGATCCCACTCATGTTACGGCAGACACGGCTGCCAAGACGATTTATCGTAGTTGATTCGAGCGACAACCACTCGGAAGTCAGGGACATACTGGAATGCGAGTTTTCCAAAGTGCGAAGCGCGATAGAGCTCTTCATTTTGCAAGCCGACCCTGGAAGCTCTCGACAGCGCAACATAGGCCTACGACACGTAGCGTCTCCGATAGTCATCTTTCCAGACGACGACTCCCTCTGGTTTCCCGATTCTGCGGAGAGTCTGTTGCGCGTTTATGAGCGCGACCGGGAACAGATCTTGGGTTGCGTCGCTCTGACTGCAACGCCAACTTATCCTCAGGGAGCCTTTGACTACTCTGAGCGTCCTCATGAGCTAGAATGGCGCGACCGAATAGCACGTAGGATTCGACGGTTTGTCGGCACATTTGAAGACACGTTATTTCCTGATCCAATCAATTCTGATCGAATCTGGAGTGGCTTATGCGCACATAGGAAGGGACCGAACTGGCTACCGCAAGAGGAAGCAATATTGTGTGGAACGGTATTTGGTTACAGAATGTCTTACAGGACTAAAGTAATTCAAAGAATCGGCGGGTTCGATGAGAATCTCGGACGATATGCAATGTTTGAAGACAGCGACGCAAGTATTGGATCGTTGCACACCTGTTTCAATGCTAGATCGGCTCGTGCCCTCGTCCACCATTATCGTGTTCCAGGCAAGCGTGTAGGCGGATGGGAATTTGGCTTAATGGCGATTCTGAACAGGGCTTATGTCGTGTGTAAGCACACATCTGGAGCGTCGCCAGTGCGCAGAACGCTCAAACGCTACATAGGCTACAAACTCGTCAGGTATCTTCTGCAGTGCTACTCGGATTACGGCAGAAAGCGCCTCACGGGCGCAGTTTACGCCGCCACACGCGTGGATGAACTTCTTTCTGCACCCCCTGACCAACTAGCGGCCCGTTATATGAAGATTCGAGATGAACGGCACGTGGTTGAGCATTCCCACTCGCTCGCCTAGGCTCTTTATTCTTCACAGGAACCGCTCCTAGACTTTGAGAGACTTACGTGGCACTTTTTTCAAGACTTATCGGGGCGGCGCTCCAGAGAGTAGCATATATGGCCCCTGGCGGCGGTAGTATCCGCCCGTGGATCCATCGCCTACGCGGTACCAAGATTGGGCGCAACGTGTGGATAAGCCAATTTGTTTATATCGATGAACTTCATCCAGAGGATGTCTCAATAGGCGATAACTGCACGGTAGGCATGCGAACGTCCATCATTTCGCATTTTTATTGGGGACCCAGAAGAAAAGGTCACGGCGGCAAAATAGTCATTGACAAGGATGTCTTTATTGGACCGCATTGTGTCATTCTCCCAAATGTGACAATTGGAGAGGGTGCAGTAATTAAAGCAGGGACAGTTGTAAGCAGGAACGTTCCACCGCACGCGTTCTGGGGCACTCCAAACCCGGGCGCCTTGGGTGTTGCGACCGTGCCTCTGACATTCGAGAACGGATATCGCGATTTCCTGAAGGGCATAAGGTTGAACGCGCGATCACGGTCTGGAAATGGTGATTCGTTGAGCCCATCGTCTCCGTTAACCCCGCACTCTTAGGCGCGCTACTCAGGACGATAACAATACACAATGTGTGGCATCGCCGGAATATCTAGACATTTTGGGGGAGCCGTCGACCTGGCGGCGTTGCGCAAGATGATTGCAACGCTCTTGCACCGGGGTCCTGATGGCAGCGGCGTCTTTCAAGACGGGCCGGTTGGCCTCGGCCACACTCGACTCAGCATCATCGACATCGGCGGAGGTCAACAGCCAATGTCGAATCGCGAAGGCACAGTATGGATCTCTTTCAACGGTGAGATATTTAACTACGTGGAGCTTCGGGCCGATTTGCGAGCTCGCGGCTGGAGCTTTACTACCGAATCCGACACGGAAGTCATCATTCGACTTTACGAGGAAAAGGGTGAGCGTTGTGTCGAATATTTGAACGGCCAGTGGGCGTTTGCGATCTGGGATCGGCGCTCGCAGAAACTGTTCTTATCGCGCGATCGTTTAGGTGTGCGGCCGCTGTTCTATACGACGACGACCGACAGCTTTCTCTTCGCGTCAGAGATCAAGGCGTTGTTCGCTTATGGTCCACATGTCGTCCGGAAACTGGATCTTCGAGCTCTCGATCAAATCTTTACACTCTGGACCACTCTCCCTCCAAGAACACCTTTTGCAGGTATCTCGCAGCTTCCCCCAGGACATTCGATGACTGTTGAAGGCAGGGACATTCGCATTCGACGTTATTGGTTGCCGGAATACGAGGAAGGGGATGATTGCGCAGAGGGAGCAAGTCTGGAACGCAAGACTGCCGAACTGTTGAATCTCCTGCTTGATGCTACTCGTATTCGCCTGCGTTCGGATGTGCCCGTCGGCGCATATCTCAGTGGTGGCCTCGATTCGACGCTCATTACTGCACTTATGAAGAGCGTTCGAAAGGACACTGTCAAAACGTTTTCGGTTGCGTTCAACGATCCTGAGTTCGACGAGAGTAGACATCAACTCCTCTCAAGCGGCTATCTAGATACGGAACATGAACGTATTCGTTGCGCCACTCAAGATATTGGCGCAGTGTTCCCTCGTGTCGTCTGGCATGCAGAACACCCGCTTCTTCGGACGGCGCCTGCGCCGTTGTTTCGTCTAGCGGAACATGTTCACAGGTCAGGGTTCAAAGTTGTTCTAACAGGTGAGGGCGCTGACGAGATGTTTGGAGGCTACGATATATTCAAAGAGGCAAAACTCCGGCGCTTCTGGGCCGCTCAGCCGGATTCGAAGTGGCGTCACCTTCTTCTCAGCACGCTCTACCCTTACATGCCCCACATGCGGAAGTTGCCGATTGCGTACACCAAGCAGTTCTTTCACATCGATAATTGTGATCTGAAGAACCCCTTTTTCTCACACCTGCCGCGTTGGCGTTTAACCTCAAAACTGAAACTTCTCCTTTCGGAGGATGTCCGCTCTGAGCTTGGCGGGTACGATGTTCTCAGCGAACTGGAGGAACATCTTCCACCGGGGTACAATCGCTGGCACCCGTTTTGCCAGGCCCAATATCTAGAAACGTCCCTCCTCCTCCCAGGCTATATTCTCTCCTCCCAGGGCGATAGGATGTCCATGGCGCATTCCGTTGAAGGTAGATTTCCGTTCTTGGATTACCGGGTTGTCGATTTCGCCGCGCGACTTTCACCTTCCCTTAAGATGAAAGTTCTCAACGAAAAGTATTTGCTGAAGCGTGTCTCTAAAGGCTTGATCCCACCCGAGATCAGCCATCGTGCAAAACAACCTTACAGAGCACCCGATGGGAAGAGTTTTTTCGGTTCGAAGCCTGACGAGTACATAACAGACATTCTATCTGAGCACGGCGTTCGCCGGAGTGGAGTCTTCAGTGACCGTGGCGTGGCCGCGCTGGTAGACAAATTCAAGTCAGGGCAAGCGCCCGGCGCCAGGGACAATATGGCGCTAGTGGGCGTCCTTTCTACCCAAGTACTGCTCGATAAGTTCATACATTGTCAAGCCCCAGCTTCCGCAGTTGCCGCGAATCCAAACGATCTTGTTCGGCCGTTAGCTCAGAATTAAGAGTTCGATCCTCAGTCAGTTAGAACCATTCTGCAACACATGAGTCGTGTCACTGTATCGTCGAGAGACCTCAAAGGAAACGTAATGGAAAGCGTTGAACAAGACTTAAGAGAATTCATAACCGCTAACTTTTTGTTTGGCGATGTGTGCACTATCACTAACACCGATTCATTCCTTGAATCGGGAATGATGGATTCGACCGGCGTTCTTGAGTTGATTCAATTCTTGGAGCAACGGTTTGAGATCCAAATAGCGGACGAGGAGATGATTTCAGAGAATCTGGATTCGATCGCCAAGATTGAACACTTCGTTACTGGGAAGCAGAAGCAGACTATCGTGTCATACAGAGGTCATCCCTGTGTTGGTTGAAGATTTTCTTGAACAGAGTACCCAAGCGACGCCCGATAAGATTGCCGTGGTGTGTGGTGATCAACGATCTACGTATAAAGACTTGGACCAGTTATGTAATCAAGTCGCCCACGCATTGATCGCCGCCGGCGTCGGCCGAGGCGACCGAGTCGCGGTTCTCCTGCCTAACAGCATTGAAGCCGTCATCTCAATATTCGGCACCTTGAAAGCGGATGGAGTCTTTGTCGCCATCAATCCATCGACCAAGATCGACAAGCTGCGTTACATTCTGAATGATTGTAGGATTACGGGTATCCTAACCTATGGAAGTAGGGTCAAGGAAATAGCCGACCATTGCGCGGAACTGGCCCACCTGAAACTTATTGTGTCATGTGATCCCGCAGAGTCGTGTGAGGAGCAGCTCCTGAAATTCGGGAAACAGTTACTCTGCTTTGATTCACCTGTTATCAAACAAAGCCCGAAGACACCTCCGATTCGACGGTCTATTGACATAGACCTAGCGGCATTGATCTACACATCTGGGTCAACGGGACGTCCAAAGGGAGTGATGCTCACCCACTTGAACATTGTTTCAGCTTCAACGTCCATAACAACCTATTTAGAGAATACGCCTGACGATGTCATTCTGAATGTCCTTCCACTGTCATTTGACTACGGGTTGTACCAGGTGTTGATGTCGTTCAAGATTGGCGGGAAGATCATTCTTGAGCAGTCATTCGGTTATCCCATTCAAACGATAAGAAGGATTATCCAGCACAACGTCACCGGCTTCCCGCTGGTTCCCACGATGGCTGCTATGATCCTTCAGATGGACTTATCTAAGTTCCGGTTTCCCCATCTAAGATACATTACAAATACTGCTGCGTCGCTGCCAGTTGATCATATTAAGAGACTAAGGAAGGCGTTCCCCGGGGCGAGCATTTATTCAATGTATGGCCTGACGGAGTGCAAGCGCGTTTCATATCTGCCGCCCGCTCAACTCAACGTACGCCCAACATCGGTGGGTAAGGGAATGCCGAACGAAGAAGTCTATATCGTCGATGATCGTGGCAGCCGGGTAGCTCCAGGCGTTGTTGGAGAGTTAGTCGTTCGTGGTTCTAACGTAATGAAGGGCTATTGGGAGTTGCCAGGAGAAACAGAGAGAATGCTTCGGCCGGGACCGCTGCCCGGAGATAGAGTTCTCTATACTGGCGATCTGTTTCGCTCCGACGAGGAGGGCTACCTGTATTTCGTCGGGCGGAAGGATGACATCATCAAAACTAAAGGGGAAAAGGTGAGCCCACGTGAAGTAGAGGATGCGATTTACTCACTCGACGGGGTCATTGACGTCGCAGTCATTGGTGTACCGGACCCGGTGCTCGGCGAAGCCATCAAGGCGATAGTTAGTGTGGGTCCTGACGCAACGATCACTGAGCGAGATATTCTCCGCCGTTGTCGCGAGCGGCTTGAGGATTTTATGATCCCCAAATCAGTGCAGTTCCAATCGGCGTTGCCCAAGACCGATTCCGGGAAGATCAGCAAACACTTGGTGCGCATGGAGCGCGCCAGTCAATTGTGACTTGCTATACTGCGTCTCAGGGAGCATCCGCGTGTCTTTCCTTCACCGACCCTGAGTCTGAAGTCGACAGGATCTGCCACTGGTTGAGGCAGACTGTGTTCGACCAGTGCGGGCGAAAAGGCGTCGTAGTCGGTGTCTCGGGAGGCGTTGACAGTAGTGTCGTCGCCGCTTTGGCCGCTCGCGCCCTCGGTCACCACCGCGTCTATGCCCTCTTCACGCCGGAATTTGATTCATCCAACGATAGCGTCAGGCTAGGGCGATTGCTAACGGAGCGATTGCAGATATCGTCGGCACTCGAAGACATTAGCCCTATCCTGAAGGCCGCCGACTGTTATGCTCGTCGCAATGATGCCATTCGGTCCGTCTTTCCCGAATTCACTGACGAGTACAAATGCAAATTGGTTCTTTCTGCACTCAGCGAGTCGAATCACTACCCAATCTATTCGATCGTGATTCAGTCGCCCACTGGGGAAACTAAAAAGAAAAGGCTCACTCGAGAGGCTTATCTCGGAGTGGTAGCCGCCACAAACTTCAAGCAGCGTACTCGAAAGATGATCGAGTATTATCATGCCGACAGATTGCAGTACGCTGTTGCGGGAACGCCGAACCTTTTGGAATACGATCAAGGATTCTTCGTTAAGAATGGGGACGGCGCTGCAGACCTCAAGCCGATCGCGCACCTGTATAAGACGCAGGTATATCAACTGGCAGAATATCTCGCTATTCCGGACGAAATCCGCGAGCGGAGACCGACGACCGACACATACTCGCTCGAGCAGTCACAGGAAGAATTCTATTTTTCGTTGCCTCTGGATGTTCTGGACTTATGCTTGTATGGTCGGAATCATGATATTCCTCCCGAAAGGCTGACCGAGGGAAGCGGTTTGGGTCTCCAGCAGATAAAACGCGCGTACGCAGTGATCGATTCGAAGCGGCGTGCCACCAAGTATCTGCACTCGGCACCATTCGTCTTAGGGCCTCCCGATCAAAAATCTCTCGTCCCGAGCTTCAGACAAACAAGCGAGCCTCTCTTAGCATGTAGATCGGGGGATGAATCGGATGTCTCGAAGAGTTGAATTCGGACCGATGGTCTTCCGTAATCGGAAGAAACTACTTGTGAAGTTTGAGTCGTTGCATCGGCTGGCGCAGTCGAGTCTGCCTGGACGATCATTCAGAAGGGGCTGGAGTTACTGAAGGCAAACAATGCGTTAACCCCAGGGTCCTGTGCTAACGCCTTTATACGCAGGGCCACTCACTGGGAGAGGTGGCGAAAGTTGGCAGGTTTGAATCGAAACTGCACCCACCTTCATGCGGTGCAACCCGCTGACTCGAGGTGTCACGCCACCTAAATGTAGCTGGCGGAGCACTTGTCCTTCCCAAGGCTTAAATCCCTGGAGCTGTGCGAACAAGACCAGTACAGTATGACAAACGCCGCTTACTACTTGAAGTCCAACGTATTGGCGGAGCCCCTCGTCGACAGCTGGTACGCATGGGCCCATCTAATTCCCCCTGCCACGGCCGCAAGAAACCTCACCGAGCGGCATCTTCGCATCATGGAGTCATATATCGAGTCACCGGAGGCGCACATCGCGGCGGTAAAGAATCCCGCGTTGCTCGGCGGCCCCTTTATGGACTTCGACCGGAATCGCGTTGAAGCCGTGAGATGTCTCCGGGATCGGACTCTGACAGAACGAAGTCACCTTATGAGTCTCTCTCGCTCCATCGAACAACTTGATACCCTATTGCGCGAGAAAGCGGCCGGGTTCAGTCTTGAGGCCTTGTATCCTGACATTCCGGCATGCCTCCAAGGCTATGTTGAGTTGATCTACGACCTAAACAGCAACCCGTCGTTCCGGCTCATAGAGCCGCTTCTTTATAAAAGCCCGTTTTATGATACTTCCCTCCAGACCATAATGCTTTCAGAGATCGGGTCCGATGACCGCCCCTTCGTTCTAAGTACACCACGAATCGATACAGGTGACTCCGTCCAGTTGCAAATCCCTTTCGCGAGCGCTCAACTGGATGCACTCTTCAGGATGAAGACCTCGGCTGCACCGCTCGCTGCGATTCTGGATACGCTCGGACTTACTGGCGCCGAGGCAAGGCGATTTGAAGAATTTTTCACGGAAGACGCTCCGGCGCCCTATGCCAAGTACGAAGGAGAGGGAGCACGTTGGCGCTACTTCGGACATGCGTGCATTTTGCTGGAAACCCCGAAAGTGAGCGTCCTGCTGGATCCCGTGCTTAGCTACACATACGAAAGCACTATCTCCCGATACACTTACGACGACCTCCCCGAAGTAATCGATTATGCCTTGATTACGCACAATCATCAGGATCACATTATGTTCGAGACGCTGCTGCAACTTCGGCAGCGGATTCGCACGATCGTGGTGCCCCGGAGTGGCGGCGGGGCCCTACAGGACCCGTCTCTAAAGCTCCTGTTGCAGAATTGCGGCTTTCAAAACGTGATCGAGCTTTCGGAAATGGAGGAGATCGGGTTCGATCGAGGTTCGATCACCGCCGTTCCTTTCCTGGGTGAACATGGCGACTTGAACGTCTTAACCAAATCCGCCTACCTATTGCGGATTGATAAGCATAGGCTGTTGTTCGCCGCCGACTCCTGCAACATCTCTCCGAAATTGTACGAGCATGTTCACCGCGAAATCGGTGATGTGGATGCCTTTTTTGTCGGGATGGAATGCGATGGCGCTCCTATGTCTTGGATTTACGGACCCCTGCTCACGCAGCGCTTAGAACGAGCGAAAGACCATTCACGGCGTTTAGCGGGATCAAACTATGAGCGCGCACTCGATATGGTTGACCAATTTCACCCCAAGGAGGTTTACGTCTACGCTATGGGCCAAGAACCTTGGCTCAATCACGTAATGAGCATCAAGTATACGGATAAGTCCAACCCAATTATTCATTCCAACAACTTGATTCAGACGTGCCGATCTAGAGGTCTGATTGCAGAGCGGTTATTCGGTGAGAAAGAAATCCTTCTTCCTTAGCAAGACGAATAGCATCTGTAGGAAGTTCGCGATATGGTGTCTCACACGTTCAAGATAGGTAGTTCAGATAGGGCGGAATGTGCTTCTGCCTTCCCCGAACCACTGCGCGCTTGGAACGAGACGGTGACAGATTACCCGCGCGACAAGACCATTGCGCAACTCTTTGAAGAAACAGCGGCCACCTGCGCTAATTACACGGCGGTGGTAT
>Ga0206795_1028_pt1 | contig 32761 bp, 29 predicted proteins | sample Alteio_BWOrgCont_71_FD_152872 | JGI IMG/M metagenome (GOLD analysis project Ga0206795, IMG submission 152872) | Enriched cells from forest soil in Barre Woods Harvard Forest LTER site, Petersham, Massachusetts, United States -... | ecosystem: Environmental > Terrestrial > Soil > Temperate forest >... | reverse complement strand
TCATGTGCTCCGGATACCGCCCGCCCGCTGCCGCCTCGGGCGAAAACACCCCGTCAATCCGTCGCAAATCTTCCTTCGTAAGTTTCACTTCGTTCGCCGCGATGTTCTCTTCCAAATACTTCCGCCGCTTCGTCCCCGGAATCGGAACAACATCATCTCCCTGCGCCAGCACCCAGGCCAGCGGGTGAAATTTGAGTGAAACTAGCTGACTTTTTGTGGGCCGCGGGGGATTGGCATGGACGCGGCTAGTTTGGCGCCGAAGTAGCGGGTGCGCGCGACCAGGAGCTTGTCGATTTCAACCTGCTTGAGAGGCTGCTGGCGTCCGAGCATGTGCGTAACCAGGGCGATCTGGGCGAAGTGTTCCACGGTTTCCATCTTCATGTAAGCGTGCTCGAGTGTGTCGCCGTAAGAGACTACACCGTGGTTTGACATGAGGATGGCGTCGTAGTTCGGGACGTAGGGCTCAAGCGTTTGCGCGAGCTCCGAGGTGCCGGGAGTGCCATAGCGGGCGAGCGGGATGCAGCCGAGTCCCATGACCACTTCGCAGACGAGCGGTTCCGTCAGCGGCAAGCCGGCTGCGGCAAAGCCGGTCGCAGTTGGCGGATGGGCGTGGACAATGGCCTGGATATCGGGCCGCATGCGGTAGATCAACAGGTGCATGCCGATTTCGCTGGTGACGTTGCGGCGTCCGGCAACGCGCTGACCCTCGGGGTCAACGATGACCATATCGGCGGGGCGCATGGCGCCTTTGCTCAGGCAGGTTGGGGTGACCAGAATGCGGTCATTGGGCAGGCGGACGGAGAGATTGCCATCCATGGCGGCAACAAATCCCCGATCGTGCAGCATCCGCCCGTAACGGACGATTTCTTCCCGGTGTGTACGTTCCGTCGGCATGGATACCCTTCGGGGGAGTTGATTCCAAAGTAGGCCACAAACTTGCCTCCGCATAGTAGCAGCACCCTCGTTGCAGAGACAATCCAAAATTTCATTGAAATGAGTGTGTGATTGGCGACGAATCGCGGAGGCGAGGGCCGGTTTGTGTCCCTATAATCGGATGCGTGCTGGTCTCTGAATTTCACTACTACTTGCCTGAGGAGTTGATTGCGCAGGAGCCGCTGAAGGATCGGGCGGCTTCGCGGCTTTTACATTTGGACTCCGCAAGCGGACGGTTGGAAGACCGACAGTTTCGCGAGTTGCCCGATTTGCTGCGGCCGGACGATCTGGTTGTCTTCAACAATACACGGGTGTTTCCGGCGCGACTGTATGGACGACGGGCTGGGATGAGGGCGCAGGCGGTGAGTGGGCAGAATCGGGCGGCGAAGGAGTTTTTGCAGGGGCGGATTGAGGTGCTGCTGACGAAACAGTTGCGGACGGAGCCGAATGAATGGGAGTGCCTGGTCCGTCCGGGGCGGAAAATTGGGGTGGGCGAGAAGCTATTTTTTGGCGAGAGTGACGAGTTGAAGGCGGAGGTGATTGCGCACGGGGAGTTTGGAGAGAGGACGATCCGGTTTGCTTCGGGCGGCCAGTTTTTCAAAAGCGTGGAGAGGATCGGGCATGTGCCACTGCCTCCTTACATATCGCGAGAGGATGCGGACGGCGATCGCGAGCGCTATCAGACGGTGTATGCGCGAGAGCGGGGATCGGTGGCGGCGCCTACGGCAGGGCTGCACTTTACGCCGGAGATATTAGAGCGCATTCGGAAGCGCGGGATTGAGACGGTCGAGGTTACATTGCACGTAGGGCTCGGGACGTTTCAGCCGGTGAGGGTGGAACGCGTCGAGGAGCATGCACTGCATTCGGAGACGTATTCGATTTCAGAGGGTGCGGCGGAGAAGATCCGGCAGGCACGAACTGCGAAGCGGCGGGTGGTCGCGGTTGGAACTACGACGGTGCGCACGCTGGAGTTTTCGGCGCGGCAGCATGCGGGGGAACTATGGGCTGGTGCGGGTGAGGCGAAGCTATTTATTTATCCGGGATATGAATTTCAGGTTGTGGGCGCGCTGCTTACGAATTTTCATCTCCCCGAGTCGACGCTGTTGATGCTGGTGTCTGCGCTTGGGGGAAAAGAGAATGTGTTGCGGGCGTATGAGCATGCGGTGAAAGAGCGATATAGGTTTTATTCTTACGGGGATTGCATGCTGGTGGAGTAGAAGAATGTTGGCCAAAAGAGAAACGGGCACCCTCACGGATGCCCGCTGGAAACTTCAGCCAAAACTCCGACTTGAAACTAGGCGCGGGCGCCGACTGCCGCGGTTTCGCTGGCCGGAATCGATTTGTCTTCGCCGTTGGGCTTGGACTGGGGCTGGCCACCCTTACGGATGTCGATGCCGCCTTTGAAGAACGCACCGTCTTCGATGGAGATACGGGCGGCGATGACGTCGCCGGTCAGGGAACCGTCGCTGCGGATATCGACGCGGTCGCTGGCGGTGAGATTGCCGCGGACCTTGCCCAGAACCACGATTTCGCGGGCGTTGATGTTGGCGGCAACGACTCCATTGCGGCCAACGGTGACGCGATTGCCCGAGAGATTAATAGAACCTTCCACGCGGCCATCAATGTAGAGTGACTCGGATCCGGTCACTTCGCCTTTAATCACCAAGGACTTACCGATGGTAGCCTGGTCGGCGGTGGTGGTGGCAACCGGCCGCGGAGCGGCGGGCGGTTCACTGACCGCCATAGGCACGCTGGGGGCAGACGAAATTGGACGTTCCGGCTCGGCGGGCCGGGATGGAGTTTGAGGCTGATTGGTCGGCTTCCACATGAAATTAACTTCCTTTCCTGGTTGGGATTAGGGGCCACAAGCCGCACTTTGGTGGCCAAAGAGAATTGTACTCTCCAGTCTCAAAATGAGCGCTGTGGAAAATCCTTTATTTTCAATCAGGAGTTCCTAGTCTGGTACGTTCTTTCATATTCGGAAGAAACCTATTTGGGGTTAGCCTCGAGCTATTTCATCGGGTAGTCGCGTAAGGACTTCCGGAAAAAGTTGCTCGAACCGTATCCTTTCGCCGGGGCGGAGGTTATGCTCTCAGGGACGAAGATTAATCGAAAACGGAATGCGGGGTTGCGAGTCTAAAACATGGTCGACGTGAATTGGGTCGAGGTGATTCGCTGACGCAGCCGGTCATTTCAGCCAGTCATTGATTCAAGATGGGAGCCGAACATGTTGGAGTCATCCACAATTACGCCACCGCTGAAGGTTGCGAGGCCGCAGGCGGGAGAGTATGCGCAGTACTACGAGCGCTACATTTCACTGGTTCAAGGAAACGACATTTTGGCGACGCTCGATGACCAGCGGCGCCAGATGATGCTACTGCTTTCCGGGCGCGACGACGCCGACGGAGATTTCCGCTATGCGCCCGAGAAGTGGACCACGAGCCAAGTGCTCGGACATGTGTGCGACACGGAGCGGATTTTTGCCTATCGCGCGTTGCGAATTGCGCGCGGCGACCAGACGCCGATCGAGGGATTTGAGCAGGACGACTATGTGAAAAATGGTCCGTTTCTGCACCTGCCGTTGGCCGACACGATTGAGGACTATATTGCGGTGCGGCGGGCGACGCTGACTTTGCTGCGAAATCTCGACGAGGCGGCGTGGGAGCGGCGCGGGACTGCGAATAAGAACGAAGTCACGGTGCGCGGGCTGGCGTATACGATTGCAGGTCATGAGCTGCATCACCGGCGGATTTTGGAAGAGAAATATTTCGCCGGGCGGTAACGCGAATTTTCTTGCGCAGGTTGAGTGATTGCGCAGATGAGTCCGAATTCATTCTCACTTTGCAGCGCGCACTGACAGAACTATTTCGTGGCAACGGCGCACACGCCGATCCGGTGGCGTGCGTTGAGGCTCTCTCCGCTGCACTGGCTGCCCGCCGCGTCGAGGGATTTCCGCACTCGATCGCCGATCTTGTATTCCACATGAATTACTGGATGGGCTACGAGTTGCGGCGCATTCGCGGCGAGAAGCCGAAATATCCCGAGCACAATGCGGAGAGTTTTCCGATTGTGCTGATGCCGGTGGGCGCTCAGGAGTGGGAGCGATTGCGGAAGGATTTTGCCGGGTTTTTAGCTGAATATGGGAAGCTCGCGCATTCTTCGGAGGCCGAGTTGCAACGGGAGATCGAAAGCGTGCATGAAGGAGACAAGAAAGTTGCGGGCACGCTGGAGTCGGTGCTGTGCCAGATGGTGGCGCACAACAGCTATCACGTGGGCCAGATTGCGATGATCCGGCGCATGCTGGGGGTTTGGCCGCCGAAGGGTGGCGGGGATACGTGGTAGGGGAAAATCGTCGTTAGTCTTTTAGTCGTGGCCGTTAGTCGCTCGCGAATTTCGTTCTCCGAGAGCCTCTTCTTTGAATTTTGAAGGGCGTATGCTGGGAGCTGACAGCTCTCATGCTTCCTGATTCCGCCATTCTCAAACACATTGCAAAGCAACCCAAGCGTACGGCTGGCTTCAAACAGCTGGTGCGCGAACTCGCGCTGCATGGAGACGCGCGGCGCGAGTTGAATGATCGCCTGCGGAAGATGGTTGCTAGCGGGGCGCTGATTGCGCTCGACTCGGATCGCTACGCTTTGCCGCAGGCGGCAGCCGACAAGAATCTTGTGGTGGGCCGGCTGACGATGCATCGCGATGGATTCGGGTTTGTGATTCCCGACGCGAATTCTTTGCCGGCTGCGTTCAAGTCGCGGCTTTCCGGTGACATCTTTATCCCTCCGCATCTGATCGGCAACGCCATGCATGGCGACCGCGTGCTGGTCGACATCAGCAACGTTCGCCCGGATGGGCGTGCTGAGGGGCGCATTGTGCGGCCGGTGGTACGGGCGAATCCGACGGTGGTTGGAGTTTTTCACTACGGCAGCCGGCGAAATTATGTGAAGCCGATGGACGCTAAGATCACGCAGGAGATTGTGATTCCGGAGGGGATGGAGTGGCCCGAGGCGTCTGACGATCGGGGAGAAAGCGTTTCACCTCAGAGGACACAGGGGAAGAAAAAGTCTGTTGATCGTGTGTTGGGTGACGAGGCTGCGCGGCGGGGCGAATGGAGCGACCTGGAAGGCGTGGTAGTGGATGTGGAAATTACGGATTGGCCGTCTCAGACGCAAAATCCGCGGGGGAGGGTGATTGAGGTTTTAGGGCGAGAGGATGATTTTGGCGTCGATGTGGAAATCACGATCCGAAAATTCCATTTGCCGCATCATTTTCCCGCGGCCGTAATTGAAGCGGCGCAGGACGCGCCGAAAACAATTTCCGAACCAGAGCTGCAACGACGAAAAGATTTTCGTGCGTTGCCGATCGTGACCATCGACGGCGAAACCGCGCGCGACTTCGATGATGCCGTGTTGGTGCGCACTTTAGAAAACGGCAATTTTGAATTGCAGGTTCATATCGCCGACGTGTCGCACTACGTTACACCGGGGTCGGCGCTTGATCAGGAAGCGCGGCTGCGTGGGACTAGCGTTTATTTTCCCGATCGCGCCGTCCCAATGCTCCCGCTGGAGCTTTCGACCGACATTTGCAGCTTGCGGCCGCAGGTGGAGCGGCTGGTGCTTTCGTGTTTGATGGAGGTCGATCACCGCGGCGAGATTGTGGGTTACGAATTGTGCGAGGGAGTGATCCGGTCGGCGGAGCGCATGACGTATACGGCGGTGAATGCAGTGATCGAAGGCGACGCAGCGATGCGGGAACGCTATGTACCACTGGTGAAGTCGTTTGAGTTGATGCGTGATCTGGCGTTGATCCTGCGGCGCAAGCGAGAGCGGCGAGGATCGATTGATTTCGATCTGCCGGAGCCGGTGATCGAGTTCGATGAGTTGGGACTCATGAAAAGTATTTCGCGGTCGCAGCGGAATATTGCGCACCGGCTGATTGAAGAGTTCATGCTTTCGGCGAATGAATGTGTCGCGCATCATCTGGAATCGAATCACATTGCGTCGCTGTATCGCGTGCATGAAAAGCCGGATGCGAAGCGGGTGTATGACTTTGAAGTGATTGCCGCAACTTTTGGGTATTCGCTGGGCGTGGGGGCGCTGCCGATTCATCGCGTGCAGACGAAGACCGACCGGCGCGCGTCGTATGGCACGGGAAAGCGAGCGCGCGAAATTGAAGTGCCGAAGGAGGTACACATTACTCCGCGGATGTATCAGAAGCTGACGGAGAAGATTGCCGGAAAACCGGAGGAGCGGATTCTGAGTTTCCTAATGCTGCGTTCGCTGAAGCAGGCGCGATATTCGGAGGAAAATCTGGGGCACTTTGCGCTGGCGGCGACCAGCTATACGCATTTTACTTCGCCGATTCGGAGATATCCGGATTTGATTGTCCATCGGATTTTGAAGAACGTGCTAGCAAATCAAAACCCCCACGCTTCGGCAGGCTCAGGGCAGGCCCTCTGGCAAAACCGGCCAGAAGTGGGGCACCCAGACGAAAAACCCTCGCCTTGGTCAAAGCGGCGGGCAGGAGTGCCCGCGCCACACGAATCGCTAGGCGGGCCGATTTCGATCGAAGAGTTGCATGACATTGCGGAGGAGTCGAGCCAGTCGGAGCGGCGCGCCGATGATGCGGAACGCGAGCTGATGGAATGGAAGAAAGTGAAGTTCATGCAAGAGCGGGTTGGGGAAGATTTCGACGGGTTGATCATCAGCGTGACCAAGTTCGGATTCTTTGTGGAGTTGAACGATTTGTTCGTGGAAGGATTAGTTCCACTCAATACTTTGGTCGACGATCGCTACACGTATCACGAAACCACGCGGGAGATTATCGGGCAACGGTCGCGGAAGACTTACCGGCTGGGGCAGAAGATCCGCGTATTGGTGGACCGGATTGATCCGGTGGAGAAGAAGATCCAATTCGCGATCATGGAAGAAGAACCCAAGCCTCCAGCGGGACGGCGTAAACGGCGCCATTGAATCTTTCGTCTCGCCGAAATCCTCGGCAAGTTCTAGGCGTAGAAATCCCCTTGAAATTCCTATGCCTTCCATCGAAATTCTGCGTTGTACTTTGGCTGGCTGGACGGCTATTAAGAAGGGTACGAATGTCTGTTCCTGGCTAGACTTTTCGGCGTAACGCCGCTTTGTAATGCACGCCCAAGAACAAGTGATTCGAAAACGGCTGTACCCACGGGACCAAGATGTCCACGACGACGCGTCTCAATCCGAATGGCTTGCCTCCCGCGCAGGGACTTTACCATCCGGCGCAGGAGCACGACGCGTGCGGCATTGGATTTGTCGCCAGCATCAGCGGCACTAAAAGCCACGACATTATTGCGAAGGGCCTGCAGGTTTTGCTCAACCTGGCGCACCGTGGCGCGTGCGGATGCGACCCGGAGACGGGTGACGGCGCCGGCGTTCTGATTCAGATTCCGCATAAATTCTTTGTCCGCGAGTGCGAGAAGGTTGGATTCTCACTACCTAAGCCGGGAACGTACGGCGTGGGAATGATTTTTCTTCCGGTCGAGAAGCATCCGCGGCTGCAATGCGAAGGAATTCTTGAGCGCATCGTGCGCGAAGAGGGATTGAGCCTGATCGGCTGGCGCGACACGCCGGTGTATGCGTCCGCGATTGGGCGCGTGGCGCGAGCTTCGCAACCTTATATTCAGCAAATCTTTGTGCGATGCGGGCCGGGCCTCGACGAAGACGCGTTTGAGCGCAAACTCTACGTGGTGCGGAAGCGCGCAGAAAATGAAATCCGCGAGTCGGGTATTGAAGATGCGGAGACGTTTTACATCCCATCGCTCTCGTGCCGCACGATTGTCTACAAAGGCCTGCTGTTGGCGCCCCAGATCTCGAATTTTTATCGCGAGCTGGCCGATCCTGACGCGATGAGCGCGTTGTGCCTGGTGCATCAACGATTCTCGACGAATACTTTTCCGAGCTGGCAGCGCGCGCATCCGTATCGCTACATCGCGCACAACGGCGAGATCAATACGCTCCGCGGAAATGTGAACTGGATGCAGGCGCGGCAGTCGCTGTTGAAGTCGCCGCTGTTTGGCGATGACATGACAAAACTGAATCCGATCATCGCGCCCGACGGCAGCGATTCGGCGAACTTTGACAATGCTGTTGAGCTGCTGTTGCAGGCGGGACGCAGCCTACCGCATGTCATGGCCATGCTGATTCCGGAGGCGTGGGCGGGCAATCCGCACATGAAGCCGGAGAAGCGCGCCTTCTACGAATATCACGCGTGCCTGATGGAGCCGTGGGATGGTCCGGCGGCGATCGCATTTACCGACGGCCGCGTGATTGGTGCGACGCTTGATCGTAATGGGCTTCGCCCGGGACGATACGTCATCACACAAGACGATTTGGTCGTGATGGCGTCGGAAGCGGGCGTGCTCGATATACCTGCGGAACAAGTCAAACAAAAGGGCCGGCTGCAACCCGGAAAAATGTTTCTGGTCGACACGGTGGCGGGCAGGATTGTGTCCGATAAGGAAATTAAGCAGTCGCTGGCTACGCGGCAACCTTATGCCGAGTGGGTGAAGGAAAATCAGATCACGATCGATCAGTTGCCGGAGCCGGCGCGCAGGCACTTTCCGGATGCGGAGGCGTTGCTGCGACGCCAGCGTGCCTTCGGATACAGCGACGAAGATCTGAAGATGATTCTTGCGCCGATGGCTTCGAAAGGCGAAGAACCGATTGGGTCGATGGGGACGGATACGCCACTGGCTTGTCTTTCGAACAAGCCCCAGTCGCTGTTCAATTATTTCAAGCAGCTTTTCGCGCAAGTGACGAATCCTCCGGTCGATCCGATTCGCGAAGAGATGGTGATGTCGCTGATCAGCTACATCGGCAGCGAGCGCAACATTTTGGAAGAAGCGCCCGAGAACTGCCACATGCTGAAGCTGGAGCATCCGCTGCTGACCAATCGCGAATTGGAGAAGCTGCGCAGGGTTTCGAACCGTGATTTGCTCGCGACGACGCTGACTGCGTTGTTCCGCCCGAGCGAGGGCGAAGCCGGGTTGAAGCGGGCGCTCGATGAGCTGTGCAAGAGGGCGTCGCGCGCGGTGAAAGCGGGATATTCGCTGCTGATTCTTTCCGACCGCGGCGTGGATGGAGACTACGCGCCGATTCCCTGCCTACTGGCCCTGGCTTCGGTACACAACTTGCTGGTGCGGGAAGAGACGCGGACGCAAGTGGCACTGATTACGGAATCGGGCGAGCCGCGCGAAGTGATGCACTTTGCGTTGTTGAGCGGATATGGAGCCAGCGCGATCAATCCGTACCTGGCGTTGGAAAGCGTGGAGGACCTTGCCTGGCGCGGCGAACTGGGCGAAAGCGTTACGCCCGATCTGGCCGTGAAGTTCTTTATGAAGGCCATCAAGAAAGGATTGCTGAAGACTTTTTCGAAGATGGGGATTTCGACGCTGCAGAGCTATCAGGGCGCGCAGGTCTTTGAAGCGATTGGGCTGAATAAAGGATTGATCGACAGCTATTTTGCGGGAACGGCTTCGCGGATCGAAGGGATTGGCCTGGAGGTGCTGGCGCGCGAAGCGCAGATGAAGCACGAGTTCGCCTTCCGTCCGCTGACTGGGTTCGAAACCGAGCTGGCGGTGGGCGGTAACTATCACCAGCGCGTGAATGGCGAGTATCACCTGCTGAATCCGCTGACGATCGGAAAATTGCAGCAGGCAGTACGGCAAGAGGATTTCAAAACGTTTGAGGAGTACACCGAGCTCATCGACCGGCAGAGCAGCAATCTTTGTACGCTGCGCGGGCTGATGAAATTGAAGAAGAGCGAGCAGGCGATTCCGATTGACGAAGTTGAGCCGGCGAAAGAAATCGTGAAACGCTTCACGACGGGCGCGATGTCGTTTGGATCGATCAGCAAAGAGGCGCACGAGACGCTAGCCATCGCCATGAACCGGATCGGCGGCAAATCGAATACAGGGGAGGGCGGCGAAGACGAGCAGCGGTTCAAGCCCGACGCGAATGGAGATTTGCGGCGGAGCGCGGTGAAGCAAGTCGCTTCAGCGCGCTTCGGCGTAACGGCGAACTATCTGGTGAATGCCGACGAACTACAGATCAAGATGGCGCAAGGCGCGAAGCCGGGCGAGGGTGGACAGCTGCCCGGACACAAAGTCGATGAAGTCATCGCGAGGCTGCGGCATTCGATTGCAGGCGTGGGGCTGATTTCTCCTCCGCCGCATCACGATATCTATTCCATCGAAGATCTGGCGCAGCTGATTTACGACTTGAAGAACGTGAATCCGCAGGCACGCATTGCGGTGAAACTTGTGGCGGAAGTTGGAGTGGGCACAGTTGCAGCGGGCGTGGCCAAGGCGCATGCCGACGTGGTTTTGATCAGCGGGGATTCCGGCGGGACGGGCGCGTCGCCGCTGAGTTCCATTAAACACGCCGGCGTTCCCTGGGAGTTGGGATTGGCGGAGACGCAACAGGTTCTGCTGCTAAACGATCTGCGCAGCCGCATCCGCGTGCAGACTGATGGCAAACTGCAGACGGGCCGCGACGTTGTGATTGCCGCGCTGCTCGGCGCTGAGGAATTTGGATTTGCCACCACGCCGCTGATTGCGATGGGTTGCGTCATGATGCGCAAGTGCCATCTCAATACCTGTTCGGTGGGAATTGCAACGCAGGATCCGTTGCTGCGGAAGCAGTTTCAGGGACAGCCGGAGCATGTGATCAATTTCTTTTTCTTTCTGGCCGAACAGGTACGGCAATACATGGCGGAGCTTGGCTTCCGCACGGTCGATGAGATGGTGGGTCGCGTGGACATGCTCGACGTCGAACCCGCGGTCGATCATTGGAAGGCGCGAGGGTTGGACTATTCGGCGATTCTCTACAATCCGCCGGTGCCTTCGCGCGTGGCGAGACGTTGCGTGCATCGACAGGATCATGGGTTGGAACAGGCGCTCGATCATCAGATTTTGCAGCAGGTGCGGAGTGCACTGGAGACGGCGACTCCGATCGATGTGACGTTGCCGGTTCGCAATGTGCATCGCAGCGTGGGCAGCATGTTGAGCGGCGAGATTGCGCGCCGGTACGGGTCGGCGGGTTTGCCCGAAAATACTGTGCGCATTCAACTCTCCGGTTCAGCGGGACAAAGCATGGGAGCGTTTTTGGCCAAGGGAGTCACGCTCACTTTGGAGGGCGAAGCGAATGACTACGTGGGCAAAGGGCTTTCGGGCGGCAGGCTGATTGTTTATCCGCCGCGCGAGTCCAAGTTTGCACCCGAGGAAAACATCATCATCGGAAACGTTGCACTTTACGGCGCCACGAGCGGCGACGCATTTTTCAATGGGGTCGCCGGGGAACGCTTCGCGGTTCGCAATTCGGGAGCAACCGCGGTGGTGGAGGGTGTTGGCGACCATGGCTGCGAGTACATGACGAACGGATTGGTGGTTGTGTTGGGTTCGTGCGGCAGGAATTTTGCGGCTGGCATGAGCGGCGGGATTGCTTATGTTTTCGATGAGCGCGGAGATTTCGCGATGCGGCGATGCAATGCGGAATCGGTGGATCTGGAGCCGCTGGTGGATGAGCGCGATGTGCAGACAGTGAGAAATCTCATTGCGCAGCATGTGGAGTTAACCGGCAGTCCGCGCGCGAAGTGGATTCTTGAGAGCTGGAATGAAGCAGTCTCGCGCTTCACGAAAGTGTTTCCGCACGAATTCAAGCGCGTGCTGGGAGTGAGCCGCAGCCAGGCGACCTATGTTCCGAGCGTGATCGTGAATCAAGCCGAAGTTCTGGTGCAGGTGCAGCATGGGTAAGACCACCGGGTTCATGGATTACTCGCGCGAACTGGAGCCTCGGCGGCCGGTTCTTGAACGCGTTAACGACTGGTTCGAGATTTATCAGGATTTTCCCGAAGAAAAATTGCGCGAACAGGGCGCGCGCTGTATGGACTGCGGCGTGCCGTTTTGCCAGACGGGATGCCCTGTCAGTAATCTCATCCCGGACTGGAACGATCTGGTTTATCGCGGGCGCTGGAAAGATGCGGTGCGGCAGTTGCATGCGACCAATAATTTTCCGGAGTTCACCGGCCGGATTTGTCCTGCGCCGTGCGAGGCGTCGTGTGTGCTGGGGATCAACCAGCCTCCGGTGACGATCAAACAGAATGAAAAAAATATCGTTGAGCGCGGATTTCTTGAGGGCTGGATTCGTCCGGAACCCGCGAATGTTCGCACGGGAAAGAAAGTAGCAGTCGTGGGTTCGGGGCCAGCGGGGCTGGCGGCTGCGCAACAGTTGTGCCGCGCGGGACATGCGGTGACAGTTTATGAGAAGAACGACCGCATCGGTGGATTGCTGCGTTATGGGATCCCGGAATTCAAGCTGGAGAAACATATCATCGACCGGCGGTTGGAACAGATGTCGGCCGAAGGTGTGGAGTTCGTAACGAATGCGGAGGTCGGGAAGAACACTTCTGTCGAAGAGCTACGGCGCGATTTTGATGCCATTGTTTTGGCGGGCGGAGCGGAATGGCCGCGTGATCTGAAAATTCCAGGGCGCGAGCTGAAAGGAATTCATTTCGCGATGGAATTTCTGCCGCAACAGAACAAGCGCTGCCATGGCGATGCTGTCGATGACATGGGCGAAATTCTTGCGGCCGGCAAGCGGGTCGTGATCATTGGAGGCGGCGACACGGGAGCCGACTGCCTCGGCACCTGCCACCGGCAGAAACCTCTCTCGGTGCATCAATTTGAAATCATGCCGAAGCCGCCCGATGAGCGGTCGCCGCAGACTCCATGGCCGCTGTGGCCGATGCAATTGAGAACTGAGGCGGCGCACGAAGAAGGTGGTGTGCGCGACTGGAGTATTGCGACCTCGCGATTCAGCGGCGACGAAAACGGTAATGTGAAACAACTTCACGCTGTCAGGGTCGGCCCTCCCCCGAAGTTTGAGCCGATTGCGGGCAGCGAGTTCACCATCGATGTTGATTTGGTTCTGATTGCCATGGGATTTCTGGGGCCGGTACGCAATGGAATGATCGAGCAGTTGGGAGTTCAGCTCGACAATCGCGGCAACGTGGCCACAGACGAGAATTACATGTCCTCAGTTCCAGGCGTTTTTGCGGCGGGGGATATGCGCCGGGGGCAATCCCTGGTGGTGTGGGCAATTTCTGAAGGGCGCAAGGCTGCCGCCTGCGTCGATGCCTATCTTCGGACATCGGCGACCGCAGTGGCGGATACCGGTTTTACAGCGCAAAAATCTAAAGCGCGAGCCGTGCAAGCGGCATCCTGATTCTCTCCGCTTCTATTGGAACGTATCCTCTGCTGCGATACAGCACAGCTGTCTTTGGTTTCAGCAATCATTGATTTCGACAATCAGTTTCGACGATGTTTCGCGTGCGTACAGGGAACGATCCCCAGAATCTTTGTTCGTGATTCGTAACACAAAGTGACCAGACGAAAATTATTAGTACATGTCGTGGAGAATGGCTTCAATACTGAGGGGGGAGAGGAGTGGCATCGGACGACTGCCCGAAATGTGGCGGCACGGGATATGTTGCAAAGCCGGTGGACATGAACGGTAAGTCCGAAGGCGTTGCGTTTATCCACCTCAAGTGCCCTGCATGCGGGGGAAGCGGCCGGAAGCCCTCGACCCTACCTACGACCGTGGGCTGACCGCACGGCCTGCGGTGCTTGCGAAACGTACGGAACCGGGCCGTCATGCTTCCCGTCCTAAAGGTTGGCGGTCCGGGCCGGCGTTTTTCGAAGTTGCAAGCGCGCTTTCTCTTCCTGGTTTTTCTTCTAATGGTTTCCGATTAATTTCAGATCAGGCGATGCCCGCGGCCTTTGCCCGGTTGGGTTGACGCGGCGAAGGGGCAAGTTCCACACGGTTCCGTCCATTGGCTTTGGCGCGGTAGAGCGCCTTATCGGCGGATTCGATTACATCCTCCGGCCGAGTGTCATCAGATGCCGACGTGGCCGCGCCGATGCTGATGGTGACTGAAAGAGACGCGGAGGACTTCTCCTGCGCAAGCTCGCGAATGGCGCGGCCTTTGCGCGCGCGGCTGCGTGGGCGGTCGTCCCGGCGATCGGGACCGCGGGGTTTCTCTCTGCGATCAAAACCTCGGGTGTGGAACTCTGACGATTCGATGTTCGAGCGCAGTTGCTCGAGATCCTCTTTTATCTCTGCAATCTTCTTACCGGGGAAAAGAATGGAGAATTCTTCTCCGCCGCAACGAAAAGCCTCACCGCCTCCGGTAACGCGCGCCAGTTTAGCGGCCACCAGCCGGAGCACCTGATCTCCGGTGTCGTGGCCGTAGGTGTCGTTGAAGCGTTTGAAGTGGTCGATGTCGACCACGGCGATGGAATAAGGATGCTGAAGGCGCAGAAGCGCGTCATTGAAGGCGCGACGCGAAGCCAGCATAGTGAGCTCGTCGTGATAGGCAAGCAGATATGAATTTTCGATGATCGAGGCCGCCAGGGTGCAGGCAGCACACGCGGAGTAGAGAGTCGCGATGCGAGGCGATCCGTTGAAACGCAGCGCCAGGAAAAAGGCTGCGAGGGCCCATAGCAATGCGCTGTCCACAGGCTTGCGAGTGATGAAGGCGCGCGCCAGCAGGAAGATGCCGCCGGCAACGAATACGAGTACGACCAACGAGGGTAAAGAGACGGTGGCCACCGCGTGATGCGCATGGTGCGATGCGGGCAATCCTGCGGTCTGACACAGCACGGCCACGACGACGGCTTGCGCGAAGAGGAATAAAAGGACTGGCGCCGTACTTGAAATCGTGAAGCCGCGTTCGTACATCAACCCAAGCAGTACAAAATCGAGGGGCACCAGAATTGCGGCAGTCTTGAGCCCCGCGGCGTCAAGGATTTGGCCGCCGGCATGACCGCCGAAAAACTCTATCCCCTGCAACGCCAGGAATAGAACCAGAAGAGCGAAGAAGACGCGGCTGGAATGGAAGCGCCAGGAGAGCAACATCCCGCCGAGCAGGGCACAGTAGTAAAGGAAAGTCAGGCTCGGAATCGCGAGTGTGACCCAGCCGGAATGCCCGAGGACTGCAGCGACAAAGAGCAGAGCTCCGCCGGGGACAATTAGCGATTTCAAAGCTGCTGTTTCTTTGGTCGATCCCATCTTTTCCGGTACCGGCTTCCAAATCCCGAGCTTCCGGCGTGAGCTATCGCCTACATATTTGGCGCATTGGAAATTATCTCCGTTCCAATGAGGTCAAGGAATTGGCCGCGCAGGTTCGACCACATAGGTTCGAGGGGGACATTTCGCTGGGAGGCAAGACCACCGATTCCCATTTCAAAACCCGGCCCCATTTCTGCATCCCGATACCTTCGTGCAGACACGGTTTCCGCTGCATTTGAGCCCCTTCTAACTAAACTGGGGCTGGTCGATTAAGGACGGTTCACCTTATGCGAATTCTTATTGCGGAAGATGATGATGCGCTGGCCAAGTTCGTTCGTCAGGGGCTGGAGGGCGAACACTATACGGTGGACATCGTGGCCGATGGCGAACAGGCACGCGCGGCTGCCACCGAAAGTGAATACGACATTGTGGTTCTCGACCTGAACCTGCCGAAGCTCGATGGCGTCAGCGTGTTGCGCCATCTGCGGTTGAAGAAGCCGAGCCTGCCGGTGCTGGTGCTAACGCAGCGCAGCCGGGTGGAAGACCGGGTGCAATGTCTCGATACCGGCGCGGACGACTACCTGGCCAAGCCGTTTTCCTTCAGCGAACTTTCGGCGCGGCTGCGGGCCCTGGTGCGGCGCAGCCACATCCCGTCGGAGTCGGTGCTGACGGTTGGCGACTTGAAGCTGGATCGGGTGGAACATCGCGTGGAGCGCGCCGGACGCAGGATCGAGCTGACGACAAAAGAATTTTCCCTGCTCGAATACCTGATGCGCAACGCCGGACGCAGGGTGACGCGCTCAATGATCATCGAGCATGTCTGGAACCTGACCTTCGACACCACGACCAATGTGGTGGACGTGTATATCAATTATCTACGGCGAAAGATCGATGACGGCCACCCGCTCAAGCTGATTCACACGGTACGCGGCGTGGGCTATGAGTTGAGCGGTTCGGTGAACGGGGAGGCAGCGCTGGTAGCGAGTCCGGCACGCAGCGCGGAGGGAATACCGGAGCGTAACCCGGAGAATCGGGGATGAACCCCGCCGGAACCCAACGCGATGTTGAGAGCAGCCGACAGGAGGCCCACGGTCGCAGCCCACTGGCGCATCTATTGCACGCTCTGAATCAGCCGCTGACGGGATTGCAGTGCTCGATAGAGCTGGCGTTGGGCAGCCCACGCCGACCCGATCAATATGTGCAGACTTTGCGCGAAGGCCTCGAACTGGCCGAGCGGATGCGGACTTTGGTGGAAGCGCTGCGCGAGTTGGAGGACTTGCAACAGGCGAAGAAATCGCACGGGGAGTTGGTCGAGCTCGATCGATTGCTCGAAGAAATTGTCGGGGAGCTGCGTCCGGTCGGCGAGGCGAAATGCGTGCGCCTCGAGTTGCAGATCGAGAGGCGGCAGAAAAGAAGCGATGGGGGCTCTGTTCAAGTAAGCGGCGACCGCCACCAACTGGCAGTGCTGGCCTTCCGTTTGGTCGAATCGGGATTAAGCCTCGCGGCGACTGGAAGCATTCTGCCGATTCATGTCACCCACGAAGATCGTAGAGTGCACATCGCCGTCTCCTGGGTTCCGGGAGTGCAGCCCAGGAATTCTCCATTTTCCCCGGCCGAGCTGGGCCTGATCGTGGCCCAGGCGGGCTGGGAGCGCGCGGGGGCGGAGTGGACGGAGCCGAATGGTGGTCCGCAGCGGCGATGCAGTCTGTGGCTTCCGTTGGCCGAGGTCATGTCGCAGGCGAACGCAGGCAGTTAGGTTCGGGCCAGAAAAATAAACATAGTGACAATTCAAGGAGAGATTCGAACCCCGCCATGATCACGATTCCCGAGTTAAACAATGCAGGTGGAGCACTGATTGCCAGTCCCAGCGCCGGGCTGCGCAGCGAGCTCATTGACCGGCTGAATCATCGCTGCCGTCCGGTGGAGCACGCGCTGGGCGGCGCCGAAGCTCTGGCAAAACTCGAACGTGGAGGGTGGCAGGTGGTGTTCCTCGACCGCCGCGTCCCCGATCTGGATGCGGAAGAGTTGGTCCCGGTGATCGAGCGGCGATTTCCCGAGGTGCGGGTGGTGCTGGTCGACTCCGGTGGCGTTGAATTTCAAACCGGCGGTATCAATCAAAATGTGGGCGAGGAACCCTCGCCGCGAAATCTTGCCCTGGTGCCGAGTGGCAGCGACCTGCGAAAAAGTTTCGACAACGTGCCCTTGCCGGGCATGATCGGCACCAGCGAAGCGATGCAGCAGGTCTATCGTTTGGTGCGGCTGGTGGCGGGACGCGCCACGACGGTGCTGATCACAGGCCCGACCGGTACCGGCAAAGAGCTGGTGGCGCGAGGACTGCATGAGCTCAGCCCGAGGGCGGCGAAGCCCTGGGTGGTGGTCAACTGCGCCGCCATTCCCGAAGCGTTGCTTGAATCAGAACTCTTTGGCTACACCCGGGGCGCGTTCACGGGCGCCGTGCAGGCGCAGCTGGGCCGCATTCCCTCGGCCCACGGAGGCACGCTATTTCTCGACGAGGTGAGCGAGTTGCCGCTCGGCATGCAGGCCAAGCTGCTGCGCTTTCTCGAGCAGAAAGAAATTCAACGGCTGGGCTCGAGCGAAACCATGCGAGTCGATGTACGCGTGGTGGCGGCGAGTAACGCGGATCTGTTTCAACGGGCCGAGCGCGGAGAGTTTCGCCAGGACCTTTACTACCGGCTGGCGGCGTTTCCCATCGAGCTGCCGTCCCTGGCCGAACGCCGCTCTGACATCATCGCTCTGGCGGAACATTTTCTTGCCTGCATGGCGGCTGCCATGGAGTTGTCGACACCGAGCCTCGGAGCTGAAGCCATTCGGTTGCTCGAAGCGCATCCCTGGAAGGGTAATGTGCGCGAGCTGCAGCACGTCATGGAGCGCGCGTCGATTTTGGCCAGTGGCGGCAATGTCATCGAAGTGGAACATCTGTACTTTCCCGGCCAGCGCAATCTTGGTCAGGCAAGCCTCCCGCAAACAGGTCTCATGCACCGGACTGACTCTGAAGCCGCCGCCTCCTGAGAAAGATCTCAGCCAACCTCCTCCCTCATTGGCACGTCCCGTGCAAATCTTGCCGGTGAGTATGACAAGTTTGCCCATCCCGATTGCGTGGCCAGAAGAGGGCGCAAAAGCTACGGTCGACGTGGCAGTGGACGCACTTTCTGCGCCTCCGCAAGGTGCGGAGGAAATCGCATCTCCAGAGAAGAGGATCAGCGGCGATCCCGAAAACGACAAAGATAAAAATAAAAGTCAAGATCAAGATAAAGATAAAGATAAAGATCAAGATCAAGATCAAGATCAAGAGAAAGACGAGCGCTTTCTGCTGCGTGCCTTTCGTACCTTCTCGCAGGCGGCGGCTTCGCTCGAACACTCCTACGGTGAGCTGCGCAACGAGGTCGAGCGCCTGCGCCGGGAGCTGGAGGAAGCTCATGCGAAATTGCGGCGGGAGCAGGCGCTGGCCGAGGTAGCGGCGCTGCTGGCGCATGAAGTCCGCAACCCGCTGGGCAGCCTCGAACTATTTGTCGGCCTGTTGGCCGAGTCGGAACTGGATGGGGAGCGCCGGGAGTGGGTCGAGCGGGTGCAGACGGGGCTGCGCACTCTGGCGGCCACCGTGAATAACGTGCTTCACTTTCACAGCCTGCCGCAGCCCGCGCGCGCTCCTGTCGATTTAGGTCAATTGCTGGAATGGGCGCGCGATTTCTTTCTCCCCTTGGCTCGCCAATCGCGGGTCGTGTTCAGCCTGCAGAATCAAGTTGCCGGCGTGTTGCTCGACGCCGACCGGCATCGTCTGGAGCAGGTGCTGCTCAATCTGGTGCTGAATGCGATGCACGCCATGCCGGGCGGGGGCTGGATCGAGTTGGGCGGCCGCAAGACGGAAGACGGTCGCGCGGTCGCGCTCTCGATCGCCGACACCGGACCGGGAATCTTGCCCGAGCATCGGGCGCGCATCTTCGAACCCGGCTTCAGCACGCGATCCGCGAGCCCCGGATTGGGCCTCGCGGTCTGCCGCAAAATCGTTGAGCAGCATGAGGGCACGATCACGGTAGCGAGCCCTCCAGGGCGCGGGGCAATCTTCACCCTGACCTTTCCTCTGACAGCGTGTCTCGCGGCATCGCCTGCCGCGTTGCCCGACGCCCTCGAGCCGGGGCTTTCTCTAGGCCTGCCTGGAGGATGGTCGCCATTTGCGGAACGATACGCCGAAGGAGAATTAAGCCAAGGAGAGTCATGCCAATGAACCGGGTACTAGTGGTCGACGACGACAGCGGCATGCGCGCTGGACTGGAAGCCCGCTTCTTGCGCCGCAACTGGCGGGTAGAGACGGCAGCCAGCGCCGGCGAAGCGCTGGAAAAGTTTCGCCGGAGTTTGCCTCCGCTGGTCGTCACCGACATCCGCATGCCGGGCGCCGATGGCCGCGGCGAAGACGGCCTGGCGGTGCTGCGCGCGGCGCGCACGCTGGCGCCCTCGACCGCCGTGATTTTGCTGACTGCGTTTGCCAGTGTCCCGGACGCGGTAACCGCAATGAAAGATGGGGCCTGTGATTACCTGCTGAAGCCAGTCTCGTTTGAGCAACTGGAGCAGGCGGCGGAGAGAATTCTCAAGCACGCGCGCCTGCAGGCTGAGACCACGGCCGATACTAGTAAAGGGAAAGGTAAAGATAGAGATAAAGAGAAAGAACTGGCCGGGCACGCTCCCGCATGGTTGCGGGCGCTTGAGCGCGCACGGCAGGCGGCGGCCAGCGAAGCCGACGTGCTCATGGAGGCCGAGAGCGGCACCGGTAAGGAACTGGTCGCGCGCCTGATTCATCGTCTGAGCCCGCGCCGGGACCGTCCCTTTGTCGCCGTCAACTGCGCGGCGTTTCCGGAAACGCTGCTCGAAAGCGAACTCTTCGGCCATGCCAAGGGCGCCTTTACGGGTGCGGCCAACCAGAAACCGGGAAAGTTTGAGCTGGCCAGTGGAGGCACGCTGCTGCTCGACGAAGTCGGAGAGATGCCGCTGGGCTTGCAGCCCAAACTTTTGCGGGCGGTGCAGGAGCGCGAATTCGACCGCCTGGGGGATACGCGCACGGTTCGCGTCGACCTGCGCGTGATCGCGACTACGAATCGCGCGCTGGGCCAGATGGTGCGCGAAGGAAAGTTCCGCGCCGATCTTTATTACCGGCTCAATGTGATTCCGCTGAGCCTGCCTCCGCTGCGCGAGCGCCCGGGCGATGTGCGCGAACTCGCCGAACATTTTCTGCGGCTCTACGCGGCTCCGGGCGCGAGTCCGCGACTTACGGAAGAATTCCTCCATCAACTTGAAAGCCATTCCTGGCCCGGGAACGTGCGCGAGCTGGCGAATTGCGTTCGCCGGGCGGTAGCGATGGCCTCCGGGCCAAAGATTGGAGCGGCCGAGTTTGACGGATCCGATTGGATCACAGCGGCAGCGCCACTTCCGCCTTTAAGTATGAGTCCAGATTTTATGGTCGGCCCGGCGACTATCTCAAACCTGAACAACGCGCAGTTGCGCCCGGGAGTTTCTCTGGGCGAGATGGAGCGCAAGCTTTTTGAAATGACGCTGGAGGCCACGAAGGGAAACCGCTCCCGCGCGGCTGAGTTGCTCGGAGTCAGCCTGCGTACGGTGCGCAACAAGGTCCGCAGCTACGGCCTGCCGAATTGGAGCAGCTATGTCCACGATTAGCGACGCCGTGCCTGTCCCTAAAATGATCGACACTGCGATGACCGATGCTTTGGGCCGCTTTCTCGATGTCGACGTAAGCCGGTACACGCTGATCGCGACCAACCTGGCGAATATCGATACGCCTGGCTACCGCACGCGCGATCTGGACTTTCGCGCGGAACTGCGGCGCGCGGCCGAATCTGCGGCAGGCATGGGCGGAATATCCTACGCATCTTTCAGCCCGGTTGCGCACTCGGTCGGGGGATTGCTCTCGCGGCCCGACGGCAACAACGTGAGCCTGGAGCGCGAGAGCCTGCTCCTGGCCGAGGTGCAGATGAAATACAACCTGGGCGTGCAGCTGTTGAAAGAGCAGTTCCATTTGATCGCGACCGCAATCAACTCGGGAGGAGGCACAAGCGCATGAACTTATTCGGGATGCTCGAAGTGAGCGGTTCGGCACTGGCGGCAGAGCGTTGGCGGGCAGAGGTCGTCTCGGCCAACATGGCGAACGCGGAGACGACGCACACCTCCGCTGGTGGCGCCTATCACAGGCAACTCGTGGTCTTTCGCGGACGCCCGCTGCCCCGCTTTCCCATGCTTCTGACTCGCCTCCGCCACGCCCCCGGGCATGGCATGGAAGGTGGAGTGGAAGTGGAGCGCGTGGTCGCGGATCAGACCCCACTGCCGCGGCGCTTCGAGCCCGGCCATCCCGACGCGGATGCTGCCGGCTACGTAAGCTATCCCAACGTGAATCCGGTGCTGGAGATGACCGACCTGCTCAGCGCGGTGCGATCGTATCAGCTGAATGCGGCGGCGGTGCAGGCCGCGAAGAGCATGATCCAGCAGTCGCTGCAGATTTTGAGCTGAAGTCGGCTCGAGAAAAAAATAAACAAAAAGGCAAAAGCAACAGCAGACGACATGAATCCTGCCATCTCATCCCTGCGCATCCTGCCTGCCGAATCTGGCGCCGCTTCGCTCTCTTCTTCTGGCGCTTCCACGAACTCGTCCGGCGCGGCTTTTCACGATGTGCTGGACGGAGCCATCGACGACATCCAGCAACTTGAAGGCCAGGCGCAGACGCAGGTTGCCGGAATTCTCGAAGGCTCGGGAGCCGACGTACATACCGCGATGATCGCGGTGGAAAAAGCCGACCTGAGTTTTCAGCTGATGATGCAGGTGCGCAACAAGATCGTCTCGGCGTATGAAGAAATTTCGCGGATGCAGTTCTGATCTTGACAGTGTGAGTCTGCAGCATGATTCCTCGACATGGCTGATGAAGCGAAATCCGCGAACGACATGCTCCAGCGTCTGGGCCAGTTCTTTCAAGGACTGACACTCAACCAGCGTCTGCTGCTGGCGGGCGGCGCGGTTCTGGTCGGGGCGACGCTCTGGATTTTTGTCGCCCTGCTGGGCCAGCCGAAGTACGTGACGCTCTACTCGGGCCTGCGTCCGGAGGAAGCGCAGTCGATGGCCAGCCGTCTGGCGGCGAAGTCGATTCCGCATCAGATTTCCGCTGACGGCGGCAGCCTGCTGGTCCCGGAAGACAAGCTCGATTCGAGCCGCCTGGAAACCGCGGCCGCCGGCCTGCCGCGGAGCGCCCGGCTCGGCTTTGAACTCTTCGACACTCCCAACTGGGCCGGTTCGGATTTCACCGAAAAGGTGAACTACCAGCGTGCGCTCGAAGGGGAACTGGAACGAACTCTGGCGACGTTGAGCGAAGTCGAGGCCGTGCGGGTGCATCTGGTGCTGGTGCAGGAGTCGCTGTTCAGCGACCAGCAGCCCGAGGCCAAGGCCGCAGTGATCGTGAAGACTCGAGGCGGACGCCTCTCCGAACAGGCGCAGCTGGCGATTCCGCAGCTGGTGGCCAGCGCGGTCGAGCGGCTGCGTCCGGAAAATGTCACCGTCGTCGACGCCGACAGCAACACTCCCCTGCTGCACAATCGCGACGGTACGAGCCGCGCCTATGGACTGGATGAAGAGCTGGCGAAAACTCTTGTCCATACACTTGAACCGGTCGTGGGGCCGGACCACGTACGCGCCAGCGTGCACGTGGAATACGATCTCGGCACCAGCGAAGACACGCAGGAGACCTACGATCCGAAGACCCAGGCGACGCTGACCCAGGAGCACTCCGAGGAGAATGCAACCGGCGCCTCTCCTGTGGGAGTGCCAGGCACGGCCAGCAATGTGCCTTCGGGTACGCCGGCTCCCGTGCCGGCTCCCGCCGCCGAGCAGTCGAATTCGAAGTCGGATTCGACCACCTATGCCGTCAGCAAGAGCCTGCATCACTCGATCGAACCGGCGGGGCGCGTGCGCCGCATCGCGGCGGCCGTGCTGGTGGATGACGCGGTGGAAGTCACCGAGCAGGCGGGCAAACGCGTGACCTCGCGCCGCAAACGTACGCCGGAGGAGATGAAGCAGATCGAACAATTGGCCCAGGCGGCGATTGGCGTCGATGCGCATCGCGGCGACGTGCTGGCAGTCGAGAATCTCTCGTTTCAGGAAGCTCCGGCAGAAACGCCTCTGCCGCCAGCGACCAAGGGTGAACACGTGAGGCAGCTGATCGAGCCCTGGCGATGGGCGCTGCGCTATCTCGGCCTGGCCGCGCTATTTCTGGTGATCTATTGGCTGGTCTTGCGTCCGGTGAAGAAGCAAGCGCTTTCCGCATTCCGCGACCTTCCGGGCCGGGTGAGCGCAAAGCTTACACCGATGGCTGCTGGTACGGGCGAAGTACAAGTACAAGGACAAGGAGCGATCGGCGAAGAAGGGAGTCAGCACGCCAATCATCTGAAGCGCTTGCTGACGGAAAAAGTAAAGGCTGAGCCCGAAGCCGCCAGCCGCCTGGTGCAAGCCTGGGTGCAGGAGGAAGAGCGGTGACCGCGGCTGCAACTGCTCCCGCCGGCGCGCGCAAGGCGGCGATCCTGCTGGTGATTCTCGGCGAGGACGCGGCCAGCGAAATTTACCGCCGCCTTCCGCCGGACGAGGTGGAGCAGATTACGCGTGAGATTGCCGGAATGCGCACAGTTGATGCCGAGACTTCCCGAGCGGTGCTCGAAGAGTTCGAACGCCTCGTCAGCGCCGGCAGCTATCTGGCGCAAGGCGGGACCGAGTACGCCAACAAATTGTTGATCAAAGCTTTTGGCGAGGAAGGAGCGAAAGAATTGCTGCGCCAGGTTTCGCTCTCTACGGAACTGAGCGCGGCCAAGCTGGAAACGCTGCAAAAAGCCGATCCGCAACAGTTAGCGAAATTCATCGAAGAAGAACATCCGCAGACCATCGCGTTGATTCTCGCCCACCTCGAAGCCAAGCAGGCTTCCGTTCTGCTGATGCTGCTGCCCGAGGAGTTGCGAGCGGAGTCAATCAAGCGGCTGGCGCAGTTGCGGCAGTTTTCGCCGGAGATGGCGCAACGGGTTTCTCTCGTATTGCATAAGCGCCTGGAATCTCTGGGCGAACAGAGCCGGAGGGCCTATGCCGGTTTGCGCGGCGTCGCCGACGTGATGAATCGGCTCGATATTGCCGTCGCGAAAACGATTCTCGAAGGGATCGAGAAGGAAGATCCCAAGCTGGCTATTTCCATCCGCAATCTGATGTTCACCTTCGAAGACCTGCTGATCGTGCCCGAGTCCGGCATTCGTGAGCTGCTCGGTCAAATGGACAAGAAGACTCTAGCGACCGCGCTACGCGGAGCGAGCGAAGAGTTGAGAAATTACATCTTCAAGTCGATGTCGTCGCGCGCGGTTGAAATGCTGAAGGAAGACATGGAGGTTTTAGGCCCGGTGAAGTCGAAAGATGTGCAGAAGGCGCAGCTTGAAGCCGTAGCCGTCGCCCGCAAGATGGAGGCGGAGGGAAAAATTACGCTGGGAGCGGAGGCGGAAGATGAGTTCGTCAGCTAGCCCGGCGCGGGTCGAGAGTGTACCGGAAATAACGGCGCCGATTTCTACGCTTGAACCATTTCCTTATGACTCGATTCCGGCGAGCGTTCTCCCGAACCTCGGTGCGCAAGACATTCAGCAGGGTACGACCGCGGGCGCTCCATCGACTCGCGCTGCTAATATCTCGGCATACGAAGCGACGGCGCGCTCGCAAGGACGCCAGGAAGGGCAGGCGGAAGCGCGCAAAGAGTTTCAGGCGCAGGTCGAGCAGGAGCGCAGCGTGATGGCATCGGCTCTGGCCGGGTTCGCGCGTGATCGCGCGGTCTATTTCGCGAAGGTGGAAGGCGAAGTGGTGCAGCTGGCGCTGAGCATCGCCCGCAAGATTCTGCATCGTGAGGCGCAGATCGATCCGTTGCTGCTGGTGGGCATGGTCCGCGTGGCGCTGGAAAAAATCGATGGCGCAACCGTCGTGAAGCTGCGCATCCATCCGCAAAATGCGGCGTCGTGGAAAAATTATCTCGGCGCACACCTGGAAACATCCGCCCTTCCCGAGATTGTCGAGGACGCAACCCAAGCTTCCGATCGCTGTACGCTCGAGACCTCGATGGGAGTCGCGGTCGTGGGTGCGGAGGTGCAGTTGAAGGAAATCGAGCGGGGCCTGCTGGATTTGCTGGCGGCTCGTCCGGGGGCCGCTTCATGAGCGCGGCTACATCCCAATCTCTGCTCGCTCCTTATTTGTCGCGCCTCGAAGGCTGCGCGGCATTGCGCTGGCAAGGGCGGGTAACGCAGGTAGCCGGGCCTCTGGTGGAGTCAGAAGGGCCCTTCGCTTCGGTGGGAGAAATCTGCCACATTCACGAAGCCGAAGGGCGCGTGCTGCCGGGAGAGATCGTCGGCTTTCGCGGATCGACGGTGCTCTCGATGCCGCTCGACGTTTCTCGCGGCATTCGCCGCGGCGATCGCGTGGTTGCCTGGGGTGAACATGCGACGCTGCGTGTCGGCGATGGTCTGCTGGGCCGCGTGATCGATGGCAGCGGAAATCCGCTTGATTCACTCGGTCCCTACGCTGCGCAAAATTTTCGTCTGCTGGATGGCGCGGCTCCGCTTCCGCTCGAGCGCTTTCCGATTCGCGAGCCTATCGGCTGCGGCATCCGCGCGGTTGACTCGTTTCTCACCTGCGGCCGCGGACAGCGGGTCGGCATCTTTGGCGGCAGCGGCGTGGGCAAAAGCACGCTCATTGGCATGATGGCGCGCAATACGGGCGCAGACCTTACCATTCTCGGGCTGGTCGGTGAACGTGGACGCGAAGTACGCGAATATCTGGAAAACTCTTTGGGAGAAGAAGGACGGAAGCGGGCCGTCGTCGTCGTCTCGACTTCCGATCAGTCGCCGGTGCTTCGTATCCGCGCGGCGTTGGCCGCGACTACCGCGGCAGAATATTTTTGTACGCAAGGCAAGAATGTTTTGCTGGTCGTCGATTCTCTGACGCGCCTGGCCATGGCGCAGCGTGAGATTGGCCTCGCGGCGGGCGAGCCGCCTACCGCGAAGGGTTACACACCGTCGTGCTTTTCGATGATGGCCCGGCTGCTCGAGCGTGCCGGAAAATTCGGCAAGGGCAGCATTACCGCGTTCTACACCGTCTTAATGGAAGGCGACGACGAACAGGATCCCCTTGTCGATGGCGCGCGCGCCCTCCTCGACGGTCACATTATGCTCGACCGCAAGCTCGCGGTGCGGAGCCACTATCCGCCGATTGCCGTGCTCGACAGCGTCAGCCGGCTGATGCCGGCAGTATGCTCGGCGCCGCATTTACAAAAGGCGCAGGAACTTCGCCGCCTTCTCGCGGCTTACACTGCATCCGAAGATCTCATTCGCATTGGCGCCTACCAGAAAGGGAGTGATCCCACGCTCGACAAAGCATTGGCGCTGATTCCGGAGTTGCATCGCTTTCTGATGCAGAAGCCCGGCGAAGTTTCCAATTTTTCTGACAGCGTGGCCAAACTGATGGCACTGCCCGTCTGATGCTATGGCTTTCCGTTTTTCGCTCGAAGCGATTTTTCATCTCCGGCAGAGTGTCGAGCACCAGCAGGAGTTGCGTCTGCGGGCAGCCAACCAGGTGGTGGCGCGCGTCCGGCATTTTATTGAGCAACTGGATGCCCGGCTGGGGCAGATGCAGCTTGCGCAGTCCCAACAATTGGGAACGGGGATGACGGCGGCGGAGTTGCGTTTTGCGGCAGCCTGCCAGGATACGCTTCGCGAACAGCGGCGGGCGCTGCAGCGAGAGCTGGTTCGCGTCCAGAATCTGCGCGACGAGCAGCAAAAAATCTTTCAGCGGGCGCGGCGAGAGCGCGAGATTTTCGAAAATTTGCGCGAGCGCCAGCGCCAGGACTACGAACGCGAAGTGGCGCGAAGCGAGCAGCGGCAACTCGATGAGTTCTTTCTCTTACGGCAGTCGTACTTGCGCCGGTCGCGCTCGCAATAACCATAACTGCTTCTGGGGTGGCTAGAATCTGCCGGGTTCTGGGCAGGCCTTGCCCAGCCGCAACGAACCTCAGCTCTTTCTGTTCAATCGTCACACGGCAGAATTTCTTGATTCTGCGGCTCTTCCTTCCTGTCCGACAAGTTCTCTGGACTTTGGTGCGCGAGATGCATGCTGCGTTTAGCGAGCCTCCTCGTTAGGCCCGAACGCTTATGCCTCTGGCGATCCAATCCGCGATCAATGCCGCTGTTCCTGGGCAAACTGGGATTGCCGGCGCGCGGGCGACATCCGCTTCGGGACAAAGCAGTTTCGCCGCAAGCTTTGGAGCGCAGATTCAGGCGCCCATGAGTACGACCCCAAGTCCCGCCACAGCTTCCGGCACGCCTCCGGAAAATGGCAGCGGCGGGCAAGCAGCGAATGTTCTCAGTAGAAAAAATCCGGCCAAGAACAATTCTCCAGCGTCGCTCAATCTTTCTGCCTCAGCGGCTATGGCGACCATGCCGCCGGTGCCCGCGCCGCGGATTCCGAATGCCTTCGTGGGGACACTTAACCCTGACTTAGGAAATTCTGCAATGCAGGCAGGTGTGGAAAGAAACCATCAGTCAAATGCAGGGGGCGAAAACAATTCTTCCATTTCGGCGCTTGGGCAGAGTTCAACTTCTCTCGAAGTTAATCCGACTGCTCCATCTTCTGAAACAAAAGATAATTCAGCCTCCATAGCGGCCGAAACTCAAACTCTGAATCAGACCGCAGCGAATAGCGGCGTCGCTTCACCAATTCCGGCGCTGGCTTCCACGAACGAAGTTGGTTCAGATTTTTCAGAACCGCTATTCGCGGAGCCTGCCGTAACCATGTCCGTCGGCGACGCGCCCGATGCTGAGGTATCGGGTGAGAAGGCAAAAGCATGGACGGCACAGATTCAGCCGCTACCGATTCAGTCGTCAACTGACTCAGCAAAGACTGAGTCAGAAAAGGCGAACTCAGAAAAAGCACCCATCATTTCCGTCATCGCGAATTCCATCGCTAATCCGAACGAGCTGGCAACTCCGTCTTCCGCGCTACGTTCGAATGTTGCCGCAAGCCTGGCCGGCTCTTTTCCCGAAGCACGTCAAAATCTGCCGCGGATCGCGACCTCCGCGCAGCCGGATGCGAAACCAGTAACGACCGCGACTTTTGAGAGGCCATCCGTTGTTCCGCTTTCTGCAGCTTCGCCAGTTCCTATTTCCACTTCGTTCCCGCTTTCAAACCCCGCGACAACTGTGTCCGTAGGATCCGTTTCGGTCCCGGAAAGGCCGGGAATCAACGAAGCAAATAACATCAGCCAGCCCGCCGATCCAACCAACGAATCCACAGGCAAGAATTCGCCAACGCCCGCGGGATCGCCGAGCACTCCAGCCCATGCGCCGACCGCCGAGGCTGCGGCAGCGGCCACGGCTTCGCCAACCAATGTTTCTCAGCTTAATCCTGTTTCCTCCAGTGGGATTGCGTCGGGATCTCCGCAGCCGGTTGCGCCCGCAGCGGTTCCCTTGGTGAATCCGGCAACGGCGAGCCAGACAACTTCAGGACAACCAACTTCTTCGACGATGCCAAAGTCGAGCGGCAATTTGCCGGCGAGTCCTTCCGATTCACCACCAAATGTTCCAGCCATCCCCGAGACCTCCGCTGCTCCTGCACCGGGCCCGGTGCAGATGGCGCAGATGGTCAGCAAAGCCGGGCAGAGCGAGATGCGGATCGGACTGAACACCTCAGCCTTCGGGAGCGTCGAGGTGCGCACTACCGTGCATGCCAACGATGTCGGCGTGGTGATCGGCAGCGAAAAAGGCGATTTGCACGCGCTGCTTGCGAATGAAATTCCCGGCATCGCCAATTCACTGCAGCAGCAGAATCTGCGGCTCAGTCAGGTGAATTTTCAGCAAGGAGCGGCTTTCTCGGGAAACCAGTTTTCCGGCGGAGGTTCGCAGGCAAGATATTCCTCGCCTACACAAACGTTTCCATCTTCGCTTCCGGCCGGGGAACGCAGCGAGGAAGAATTACCAACTTACTCTGAGATTGTCCCCAGCCGTTCATCGAGGCTGAGCATTCTGGCATGAAGATTTTTCGTTAAGGAGGATTCGCGTGAGCACATCACCAGTTACGCCCCCAACCAGCGGAGGCACGGGAACGAGCGGTACTTCGGGGACGTCCGGCAGTTCTGGAACGACCAGCTCCGGGCTGCCCACCTCGCAAAGCCTGAACACGATGTTCCTGCAGCTGCTGGTCGCGCAGCTGCAGAATCAGGATCCGCTTGATCCGCTCGATCCCTCGCAGTTTGTGGGACAGCTGGCGCAGTTCAGCGAACTCAGCGAAGTGACGCAGATTTATAACCTCATGGCCTCGGTCGTTCCAGGTGCATCCGGAACGGGGTCCACTTCGAGTGATGCGAAAGCGGCAACGCCGCAGAATGGTTCTACGCCCGGCGCTGCCGCACTTCCGGGCGCATCTCCAGCTTCGAGTTCCGTCAATCCCCAGTTCAATCCGACGAGCTCGGCACCAGCTTCCGCCATTCCGCCAATGTCATCCGCCGCAGCCGCGGCACAAGCGGCGCTGCCCAAGTTTGCTTCACCCGCGTCATCGTTTCTCAACCGTCCGACTCAAGGAGTCTTCTAACATGCCGAATTTTTCTATTCCGTTGTCCGGGCTGACCGCTGAATCGACGGCGCTGTCAGCCATTGCCAATAACCTTTCCAACCAGAACACTCCGGGCTACAAGGACACGCTGGTACAGTTCAGCGATCTGTTTTACCAGCAGCTGGGCACCACGGGCTCGGGAGATCCGATCCAGGTGGGCGCCGGCGTCGAGGTCGGCTCCATGCCTTCGCTGTTTACGCAGGGCAGCGTCGAAAGCACAGGCGTGCCCACCGATGTAGCCATTCAGGGCTCGGGGTTTTTTATGGTGCAAAACGCCGATGGCTCCATCAATTACACGCGCGCCGGCGACTTCACCACGAACACCAATAACGATCTCGTGACGTTGAGTGGACAGCAGGTGCTGGGATATCCGGCGGTCAACGGAGTGGTCAACACCAGCGGCGGCATCGCGCCGCTGCAATTGGGAGCGGGCACGATCAGCCCGCCCAGCGCGACCACCACCGTGCAATTGACCACCAATTTGAACGGCGCTGCCGCAGTCGGAGATACATTTTCGACGCCAGTGACTGTTTATGATTCGCTGGGCGCGAGTCATACGCTGACCTTCAACTTCACCAATACCGGGCCTGGAGCGTGGAGCTATAACGTCACGATTCCTGCGGCTGATGTGGGACAGACTGGCAATCCGGTGACGCTGAGCACCGGGAACATGACGTTCGATGCCAACGGCAATCTGCTGACTCCGGCCGCCAATGTGACGGGAATTGCCACCACGGGAGTGCCAGGACTGGCCGACGGCGCTTCCAATCTCAATTTCACATGGGATCTCTACAGCAATGGAAGCCCGCTTCTGACGCAGGTAGCGGCTGCCAGTAATACGTCCGCGACGAACCAGAACGGCTACAGCAGTGGAACTCTGGTCAATTTCGCCATTGGCTCAGACGGCACGATTGCCGGTTCCTTCAGCAATGGCGAGACTCAGCCTCTGGGGCAATTAGCACTTGCTAACTTTGCCAACCCTAACGGCCTGCAGCTCATGGGCGGCACCGATTTCAGTCCAACGCTGGCTTCGGGAGCAGCGGTTGCCGGAGTACCTGGCACCGGGGAACTGGGTACCATCTCAGGAGGCGCGCTCGAAGAATCGAACGTCGACATCGCCACTGAGTTCGCTAACCTGATCGTCGCCCAGCGTGGCTTCGAAGCCGATGCCAAAGCGGTGACCACCTTCGATCAGATCACGCAGGACACGATTGCTCTGAAGCAGTAAGGGATCATAACGCTTCGCGGCGCTGATGAGAGTTCCTCATGAGACGATCCTCATGAGGAACTCCAAAGCGCGGGAAAGTTATAGCCGGAAAAAGACATCATCGCCATTGGATGGATTGGATTTGATCGCGGACGGCTCTCTTTGCAGTGGCGGTCGATGTGTCGATCCTCATCTTCCCTTTCGTTTTCCCTAGCGGCATCTCGATTGCTCCGCCTTGCTGTGCATGCCCGAAGCGGAAAAGAAAAATCTTAACGATCCTCAGGTCAAGCGCCGAAATGGAATCGCGTATTCGATTCCGGTCCTGATGCTTGCCGCGCTCGGCCTTTGGTTCTGGGTGCATCGCGACTCGGGCGCTCGCGTCGAGGCGGGCGGGCCGATGCAAATACGCTCCACGCTGCATTTGGAAACCTTTGTCCTGAATCTCTCCGATCCCGAGCAGCGATCGTTTCTGCGGGTCGGCATCGATTTGGGTCTGAACCGGGAACTCAGGCGCGACGAGCCAGCGCCGATGGCGGCGATCCGCGACACGATCCTGAGTGTGCTGGCGCAAGGCAAAGTCGATGACCTGTTGACGGCGGAGGGCAAAACGAAATTGAAGGCAAGCCTGCTGGCGGCGTTGCAGCAGAGGCTGCCGCAATTGGAAGTTCAGGAAGTGTATTTCACCGAGTTCTTGATCCAGCGCTGAAACTGCGGCGAGTCGCCGGGCGAATGACTTCTCGCGCGTAAGGAGAAATAAGGTTTATGTCCGCAGCTGCAGTCGCGACCGCAATATCGCCCACGCCCGAAAAGACGCGAACGTCCTCCGCTGCTTCCGAGCGGCAGACCGGTCCTGATCCCGCGAACGAAATTCAGAAGAACGGCGCTCAAAAGAACGGAGGTCAGAAAAAAGCCGACGCGAAGACGACGGACACGAACGAAGCAGAAGCCCGTTGGCGGCCGGTGTTGAGTTTGCCCTGCCAGCTGGTCGTCGAGCTGCCGCTGCCAAATTTCAAAGTTAGCGATTTTCTCAAGCTGCAAAAAGGATCGCTGATCGCCACGGCTTGGCGGATTACGCACGACGTTCCCCTGCGAGTCAACGGAACGCTAATCGGCTGGGGCGAGTTCGAAGGCTCGGGCACGCGTCTTGGCGTGCGGCTTACGGAGCTGGCATGACAACAGAAATCTTGGGCAGAGATAGCGGTCAGGAAACCGCGGCGCAATCAGGCCGATTGAATTTCCCCACGCTCTGGCGGCGGGCATTGGCCTTCGCGCAACGCATTCTCTCCCGGCGGCACTACCGGCCGCGCCGCCTGCGATTGTGCGAGACGCTTCCGCTCGGAGAGCGCCGCTTCGTCGCCGTGGTCGAGTTCGAGCAAGCCCGCTTTCTGCTCGGAGGAACCTCGTCGTCGGTTGTGCTGCTGGCACGGCTGGCCGATGCCCGTCCCACTTCTCCAAGTCACGCCTCGCTTATTTCTGAGGGAATGCAGTTTCCCGAAGAGTCTCGACTTCCTGAGGAAGCGCGATGAGCCGAGCCGGGCGAGTCCGAGTCCGAGTCCGAGTATGGACCAGCTTTGCTGTGCTTGCCTGGCCAGGCTCCACATGGGCGGTAGCTATGCGTCCCCATCACGCTAGCGGTTTGCATCCGACCGGGTTGAACTGGAGCGCGCCGGCGGGCGCGAGCGGTTCAGTGCCGTGGAACATCGTTGTCCTGCTTACATTGCTGACGCTGTTGCCGGCCTTGGTGATGTCGCTGACGCCTTCTGCCAGCGCCGACCAGGCGTCCAGCTGGCCGCGTTCAAACGGCACGACCGCCTGCTGATACACCGACGCGCCCACCGGTTGC
>Ga0206795_1025_pt2 | contig 33007 bp, 17 predicted proteins | sample Alteio_BWOrgCont_71_FD_152872 | JGI IMG/M metagenome (GOLD analysis project Ga0206795, IMG submission 152872) | Enriched cells from forest soil in Barre Woods Harvard Forest LTER site, Petersham, Massachusetts, United States -... | ecosystem: Environmental > Terrestrial > Soil > Temperate forest >... | reverse complement strand
GGTTGACGACGTCCGTATTGGACTGATCGAAGGAGTCGCTGATGCTGGGCGTAAGCCACGGCCCAGTTTCAAGCAGAGTTATTGTTGTGAGTTCCCAGCCGCCCAGCACCGCATCCCTCCAGCCACCGGTGTTCAGGAAAGTACGGCCTTCGCCGACTGGCCACTGGTAAAGACCAGTGAGCAGGAAACGACTTCGACGCGTGCCTTCGACATTGCCGTAATCGCTGTGCACATCGAAGCGGTTGGCGATGGGAATTCCGTAATTGACTTCGCCCGCGTAAGCAGTTGGAGTATCGCCTTGGTTGTCGGCCAGGTTTTTTGCCAGCGTGTAGTTCGCGCTGAAATAAAGCCCGTGAGACATTTTGTGATTCTCTTCAATTTGAAGCGCGTTGTAGTTGGCCTCGCCGGCATTGAAGGTGCTATAGAGGGTGAACCAATTTGGGTATGGCGCTCGCGGATCGACGTAGGGACTCGCGGCGGTAGTTTGATATGGCGTCGTACTCGCCGGGATTTGGTTAAGGTCTTCCGTGATGCTGAGCCGATAGCTGTGCATGCCGACATAGCTCACACGCAGGCTGTCGTTATTTCCGACTTGACGCTCGACAGTGAGATTCCATTGATTGGCTTGCGGATCGCGGTAATTCGGATCGACACCCTGATCGAGGCCTCCGCCGCCAAATTGCACGCCCACCGTGGGTGGCGCGGTGTTGGGGAATTGGATGAGAGGCGATGTTACGGTACCGCTGTTTGTATAAGTATGCAGCGCGGACGTCGGGTTACCGCTGTTGTTGAAGGAAAGCGGACCCAGATTGGTCATCGTGAAGATGCCGAATCCAGCACGAATCACTGTTTTTGTGTCGTTAAACGGACGCCACGCAATCGAGATGCGCGGCTGGAAGTTCCGCGTATAAACGTTGCGCAGCGACTGTGGCAGGTGGTCCTGGCTGGCAGTGACATAGTTCGTACATGGCAGGGGCGTGTATCCCAGGTTGCAGGCGTTGAACGATTGCTGGAATGCCAGGTTGGAGGGCAGTATATTTTGCTGCTGCAGATATGCCGGCAGTTCGTTGGGTACGACGATCGAATTGTTTCTCTGGTCGAAGTTTGCCAGGTTTCCACCATCTTCGTGAAAGCCCGGCAGAATCTGCCAGCGTAGGCCATAGTTCAGCGTTAGATGGCTGTTGATCTGGTATTCGTCTTGCCCGAACACGCCGTATTGCCATGCGGTTCCTCCCACGTCCGGGCTCGATACGGCAAAGAACAAGGACGACGGTGTTCCTTCAAGGAAGTCGCCGAAAGCATTGCCGGTGAACGTGCCTTGGAAGATGAAGTCGCCAAAATCGTCGGAATTGAAAACGGGTGCGAAACTCTCCAGATCGAAATACCGAACTCTGCGTGCGTCGAGGCCCATCTTTAAAGTGTGCTTGCCCCGGGACCAGCTCACATTGTCGGTGAACTGGAGTGTCTTCGACTGCGTCACCCCGGTCTTATCGCGACCGATGGGGGTGAATCCTGTTCCGGCGCTGAAGTTGAATGTGGGAAAAGCATGCGTGGTGGGATGCTGGCTGATATTCACGCCGGTTAGGTCAAGTTCTGAGAGCGCAGTCGCGCCTTCGATAGGAAAACCAACGCTGGTCGCGACATTGGTAAAACCGAATCGGAATTCATTCAGAAGGTGCGGCGTGAGCACCCACGTATGCGAAACCAGCAGGCTGCGATTGTGCACGCTGTCAGAGTCATCCGGCAATAGGGGGTTGGCATAGTCTTCGGTGATGTTCTTACGGCTGAAGCGCGCATAAACCGATTGCTTCGAATTGATGGTGTGGTCGAGGCGGACGTCGGCTCCATCAGTCCGCGCGGGAGTCGATTGGAAATTCTCGTAATTGTAGTTCGACTGGCCGATAACGTTGGGGAGCGGATAATAACTCAACAGCGCTGTTGCGGTGGGATTAATGTTCGTAATGGGCGTAGTAACGCCAAGTGCGGTCAAGTCGCCGCTGCGCTCCGCCTGCGTAGGAACCAGGAACTGTTGGGCCACCGCGGTTGAGCGGCGGTTTCCTTCATAATCGAAAAAGAAAAACGTTTTGTCCTTCGCATCGTAAAGATACGGAATGCTCACTGGGCCACCGAGTGATCCGCCAAAAGTGTTGAAGTGTTTTGGCGACTTGCCACTGAAGCCGTAGGGATCGGCATCCAGCGCGTCATTCTGCAAATACTCAAAAAGGCTGCCGTGATACTGGCTGGTGCCGCTCTTAGTGGTGAAAGTAACATCGCCTACCTGGGAAAATTCGGCACTGTTGTTGAACGACGTTACTCGTAGCGCGGAAATTCCTTCCTGCGATGGATAGGCGTCCTGCAATGCGCCATTCTGCCGAACGTTCGCGGTGGAGATGCCATCGACTGAAAAATTCACCATCGCTGAGCTGGCGCCACCCAGCGCGATGTTTCCGGAGCTGTCCTGTTGCACGTTCGGCGAAATTGACAGCGCTGCCAGCGGGCTCGTTGTAGTGGCGCGATTGTTCAGAGGAAGTTGCGTAATCTGTTGATTGTTCTTCGAATCACTGATCATCGCGTTCTCTGTATTAATCACGGCAACGATGTCGGCAACCTCTACGCTCTGCGATTGGCTCTTAATCGCAAGAGTGATATCAATCCTCAGCGTCTGCCTTGAAGTTAGCTCAGCGGACGGAATCTGGAATTCGGAAAAACCATCGGCTTGAGCCGAAAGGGCATACGTCCCAGGCTTTAGGTTCAGAAACTCGAATGATCCGTTCTGGTCAGACGTGGCAGAACGAGTACTGTTGTCTTCCAAACGATGTATCGTGACCGATGCGCCCGGCACGACCGCCTGTGTCTTGTCTTGAACCACGCCGACTACGCTGCCGAAGGTAGACTGCGCGCTGACGGACACACCGCCCGATGTGAGCCATAGAACCAACATCGCCGCTGCGATGCCAGAATGCATAATCTTTGGACTAACGATCGCGTTGGTCACTGCACTGCCTCCGCCAGGACGCGCTCGGGAGTCGAAACTCTTCAATAAACTTGGAGTTCGCGTCCTGTGTCTGGACGCTAGCAGAGAGGTCGTAAAGAACCTGTATTTAAGCAATAAAGGAATCGTAAAGTCATGCCACAAAAAAACAATAGCCCGCATCGGGAATTCAGATAAGGCAAATGGATCACTAATGTCGTGGTCGATACCGGAGAGGGCACGAGTGAATACGTAGAAAAATGTGTTGCGAAAGCGGCCGCCAACGGATCAAAGTCGCTGCTTACTACGCCGAAGATGCAGGCAAGAAAGTTGCACGGTTCTTTGAAGCGATGTGAACCCCGCACATGGCGCACTCGTACGACATTGGCCGCATTTCCTCCGAATGGGCTGCGTAGTTTTCTTAGGTACAACTTACAGCCGTCATACCGTTTCCATCCGCTATTCGGTCGACTTCAAAGGGCGAATCATGGGCGATTCTGCGCTGAAGGTGACTCATAACCGGCGCCTTACAAAAACTGCACCCGGGAGGCATTTTTCGACGTGGCGGCCCAGAATTCTCAGAAAATCTGTTTCGGACCGCTATGGCAAGCAGAAATGTTTCTCAGGTGCGAGATCAAATCTGTCGCAATTGTGGACTTGGGCACGCAATATGTCACGTCCAGCGATTCGGCGATCTGGCGCAAGACCTTCGGTTCCTGCTGGCTCATAATCACGACCGTTATCGAAGGCAAGATTTGTCGCAAAGACCTGGCGACTTCGACACCGGAAAGCCGAGGAATCGAGAGGTCCAGCAGAATTACATCTGGCTTCAACTGATTGACTTGCGTCAAAGCCTGTTCGCCGTCGGCGGCTTCGCCGCACACGATCCATTCTTCGGCATGGCTGCTTAGAAGTTGTCGAATGCCGGCGCGCAACCTGTCCGAATCATCAGCGATCAGGATGCGGAGCGGCATATGGATGTGGCGCTTCGCGGGCAGCGACAGATGGTCAATACAGGCGATCCTGTAAGGAAAAACCGCCGCGCGAATCAAGAGCACAAGTATCTGCGCGCCTAAATTATACTACCTGCTCGAAAGTGCAAGCCGTGGTTGGGGGTGCCATTTTCGACGCTTGGAGAGGGGCTTGTGTCAGCACTAAGAATTTTGCTCGTAGACGATAACGCGGCCGTCAGGCAAGGCATAAAGAGCTTGTTGTCGGCGCGGCCGGCGTGGACCGTTTGCGGAGAAGCCGCCGACGGGATCGAAGCAGTTGAGAAAGTGAAAGAGCTAAATCCTGATGTCGTCCTGATGGATATTTCCATGCCGCGCATGGACGGGTTGGAGGCGACTCGCATTATTCTCAAAGAGGATCCCGCGCGGAGCCTCATCATCGTCACTCAAAATGAGGAGTCCGTCGCCCGCCAACAAGCTGCTTCCGTGGGCGCAAAAGATTTCGTAAATAAAGCCGAGCTGGCTCGGACACTCATCACAACGGTCGAAAAAGTCATCGGAGTGATGCATCCTGAACTGACGGCTGCAGCGCAGGAGGAATGGGTGCGCGGCGGCGCGTTAGGTGAATTGGTTCGCGAATTTGACTGGTCGACTACTCCTTTAGGCGACATTCACGCGTGGCCGCAAAGTCTAAAGACGGTTGTGCGCGTCTTGCTCACCTCCCGCTTCGCGATGTGGATGGGATGGGGCTCTGAGCTAACATTTTTTTATAACGACGCTTATGCGCGGATGTCGCTCGGCAAGAAACATCCTTGGGCTCTAGGAAAACCATCGCGCGAAGTTTGGGCGGAAATCTGGGATGACATCGGCCCCCGCATCCGGAAAGTTCTGGAAAGCGGCGAAGCAACCTGGGATGAGGCGTTGCCGCTATTTCTGGAGCGGAGTGGATATCGCGAAGAGACGTATCACACCTTCTCTTACAGTCCCTTGTCCGGAGACGACGGCAAAGTCGCAGGCCACCTGTGCGTCGTCACCGAAGAGACGGATCGTATTATCGGAGAGCGCCGCCTCAAAACGTTGCGTTCGCTCGCCGCGGAACTGAGCACCACGATTACCGAAGATGATGTGTGCGCGTCCATCACTCGCTCACTCAGCGCAAACCAGCAGGATCTGCCATTTACCCTTACCTATCTATTTACGAAACAAGGGGACGAGGCCTATCTGGCTTGCACCAGCGGGATAGCAGCGAATCACCCTGCCGCTCCGCCTAAGATTCTATCGACCGGCACAAGTCAGGTGTGGCCTATCGACGAACTGCTGAATCGCAAATCCTCGGTTACCGTGGAGAATCTTGCCGGGCGTTTTGATTCAATTCCCACGGGATTCTGGGATCGCCCGCCCTCTCGCGCTCTTCTCGTACCGATCACCAGTCAAGGCCAGGATGTTCCGGCTGGCGTTCTGGTCGCTGGGCTTAATCCGTATCGGCAGATCGATGTTGGCTATTCGGGGTTCATCGAACTGGTGGCGGGTCAAATTGCAGCCAGTATAGCCAATGCCCGCGCCTACGATGAAGAGAGAAAAAGAGCTGAAGCTCTCGCGGAAATCGACCGGGCGAAAACAACATTCTTCAGTAATGTCAGCCACGAATTCCGCACGCCGCTTACGTTGATGCTCGGGCCCCTGCAGGATTTGCTGGCCAGAAGTCAGACTCACCTTTCTCCGACCGCCAAAGAACAGTTGGAGCTGGCCAATCGAAACGGCGCTCGCCTATTGCGGCTGGTGAACACATTGCTCGATTTCTCCAGGATCGAAGCCGGACGGGTTCAGGCCGTTTATCAGGCGACGGACCTGGCCAGATTTACGGCGGAACTCGCCAGCGTATTTCGCTCGGCGACAGAGCGAGCTGGGTTGAATCTTGTGGTCGAGTGCCATCCTGTAAAAGAGTTGGCCTACGTCGATCGCGACATGTGGGAGAAGATCGTTCTCAATCTGATTTCCAACGCTTTCAAGTTCACATTCGAAGGCGAGATTACTGTGAGCCTGGAACAGGTTGGTAGTTCGGCAGAACTCCATGTGCGGGACACCGGTGTCGGAATTCCTGCGACGGAGATCCCGAATCTGTTCGACCGCTTCCATCGCGTTCCCAATACGCGCAGCCGCACTCATGAGGGCAGCGGCATTGGTTTGGCACTGGTCCACGAGTTGGTCAAACTGCATCGTGGTTCGATGCGCGTGGAAAGCACGGAGGGCCACGGAAGCACATTCACCGTTAGCGTCCCTCTGGGACAAGACCATCTGGCGGCCAGTCAAGTCGGGGGCGACCGGCCCCTGTCCTCCACCGCAACCGGCGCTGCTCCTTACGTACAGGAGGCGCTGCGTTGGTTGCCGGACAGGGAGCCCGATATTAATCCGCTTGATGTTTCCGCCGATTACGAATTGATGGCGGTCCCTTACCCCGCGTTGTCAGCGATCGAGCGCGCCGGTCGCCCGCGCGTCCTCGTAGCCGACGACAATGCCGACATGCGGCTGTACGTAGTGCGTTTGCTCTCGGAACGTTTTGACGCCATCGCAGTTGCCGACGGCCGGGCTGCGCTCAAGGCCATCCGGCAGCAATTGCCGGATCTAATCCTCAGCGACGTGATGATGCCTGAACTCGATGGCTTCGGCCTGTTGCGCGAGTTGCGCGCGAACCCCGAGACCAGAACCATCCCCATCATTTTGCTCTCGGCGAGGGCCGGTGAAGAATCTCGAGTGGAAGGTCTCGATGCCGGCGCGGATGACTATCTGGTGAAACCGTTCAGCGCACGCGAATTGATCGCGCGTGTGCAAACGCACCTCCAGTTGGCGCAGGTTCGCCGGGAAGCCGAGCAGGCCATCCGTGATAGCGAAATCAAACTCCAGCTGTCGTTGAAGGCCTCCGATATGGGCGTCTTCTACTGGTACCCGCAGGAGGATCGTACTGAATCGGATCCACGGGTCCTCGAAATATTCGGCCTTTCCTCCACCAGCGAGCTGACGCTCGCGAGTGCGCTCGCCACGATGCTTCATCCCGAGGATCGCGATCGGTACGCCCAGAGCGTCGCACGAACACTCGACCCGGCTCTCGACGGCAGACTTGACGAGGAGATCCGCGTTCGCCTGCCTGATGGTTCGAACCATTGGCTCTCGGTCACGGCTCAAATGCAATTTGAGGGAAATCCTCTCAAGGCCTACCGCATGGCCGGGCTGATTGGAGACATCACCGACCGCAAGAACATTGAGGAAGCGGTGAAACGGCAAGCCGCGCAATATGGCACACTGCTCAACCAGGCGCCTCTCGGCGTATACCTGGTCGACGCGGAGCTTCGCATTCGTGATGTAAATCCTACCGCTCTCCGCGTCTTCGGCGAAATACCGAATCTCATCGGCCGCGATTTCGAGGAAGTGATCCATCGGCTGTGGGACAGGAAATTTGGCGACGAAATCGTCGCGATCTTCAGAAAAACATTAAGCACGGGCGAGCCTTATCAAACCCCGGAATGGTTTGAGCGCAGAATCGATCGGGATGCCACGGAATATTACGAGTGGCGAGTTGACCGCATCCCTCTGCCTGAAGGCGGATTTGGCGTGGTCTGCTATTTCAGCGATATATCCGAGCAGGTGCGGGCTCGCGTCGCAATTTCCGATTCGGAAGACCGCTTTCGCAAACTCGCGGAAACTCTGGAATCCGAAGTGCGAATTCGCACCAGAGAATTAGAGGAACGGAATTCCGAAGTGCTCGCGCAAGCTCGAACGGTGCAGGCACTTTCACGCAATCTCATGCGCGTGCAAGATGAAGAGCGCCGGCATATCGCCAGGGAGCTGCACGACAGCGCCGGCCAGACGCTGGCTGTACTTGGAATGACTCTGGCAAGTCTTGCCGAAGCCCCCTTGGATGGCCAAGACCAGATAGCTGCCGGGATCGCGGATGCGCAGAGTATTGTCCAGCAACTGACCCAGGAAATACGGACAGCATCCTATCTTTTACATCCGCCTTTGCTCGATGAAACCGGCCTCGTAGAAGCTCTGAAGTGGTATGTCGAAGGCTTGAGCGAGCGCTCAGGATTGAACATCAGCCTGAATTTACCCGACAAAGCGGAGCGATTTTCCCGCGACGCAGAACTCGTAGTGTTTCGGGTGATCCAGGAATGTCTAACAAATATTCATCGGCATTCGGGCAGCAAGAATGCCGCCATTACCGTCCGATTCATCGAGGACAGCATTTCCGTCGAAGTTAAAGATTGGGGCAAAGGGATATCCACAGAAAAGCTCTCTGAAATCCAGAATGCGTCGGGCGTTGGTATTCGCGGAATGCGTGAGCGCGTCCGTCAATTAGGAGGACAGATCATCATCCAATCAGACGGTTCAGGAACCACAGTGTCGGTTTCGTTGCCTGCTGCTCCAGCAGTTTCTAAACGTGAAGAGAATAACCATGCCGTTCCAGAACCCGAAGAACGAATCCGCAGCTAATCATTGAGAGGCCAAAGTTCAAGAGCAAGCATGTCCCTTCCAGAGAAGGGTCGGGCTAGCGACTGCTTTGCTGCTGAGCAGTCCGTTCTCTGCAGTCCGGTTTATTCGAGATTAGTCGCGAAACACAGGTATATTTCGCGCATTTCGATTAAGGATGCACAGGTTTTCTCTGCAGTTAAGACTTGCTGGCGGAGAGAGTGGGATTCGAACCCACGTTAGAGTTTCCCCTAAACACGCTTTCCAAGCGTGCGCCTTCAGCCACTCGGCCATCTCTCCGGCGAAAACTGTGAAAGGAACCGCTCTGGGAGCATCGCTTCGGCCATGCGAATGGAATGCGCAGCCTGGACGATCTCTTCGATTCTATGTGTGAGGTCAGCGAAACTGCAACTGATGGCGCCGCTGTTAGGTGTTAATTCTCAAGAAAGGAACTTCACAACTAGTCTGCAGGGAATCTAAGAAATATCCTCTCAGGAAAGGTCTTCGGTAGAATCGGCGCTCGCGGCCGACGCAGAAACAGCATTCGAGATAGAACCGCCTGAAGCCGTCACACCCGCTGCCGCGGCATTCGCATTTCCATTCTGAGGAGCACCAGGCAGCGCCGGAACTTTTACGTGATCAACCACGCGATGATTCAGGCAGTACAGCGCGAGCTCCAACCGGTCCGCAACGCCAAGCTTGTCATACACTTTGCGCAGATAATTTTTCACGACCTGCTCGGTCGTGCCTACGCGCAAAGCAATTTCTTTGTTCTTCATTCCCTGCGTCACGCAGGAAACGATCAGCGTCTCTTTCGGGGTAAGCTGCACCTTCGGACGCGATCCCGCCGGCCGGTTGCTCTGGTTGCGGTACGCTTCCATGACCCAATGCACGCCTTGCGTATCGAGCCAGGTTTCTCCGCCGGCAACTTTGCGCAAACAGTCAACCAGTAATTCCGGCTCAACTTCGCGAGAAACAATTCCGTGAGCGCCACGGCGGAATAATTCCAAGGTCAAGCCTTCGTCCGATCCCGGCGTCACAACCACCACGCGCAGTGTCGGATTCTGCCGCAACAACTCGGTCACCGCTTCTACCGGATTCGGTGTCAGCGCCGCTTCGAAGATCAGCACATCGGCGGAAAATTTCGCCATCGCCGACTGCGTCTGCGCCAGCGTTTCCGCCTGGCCAACAACGCGGATGTCGTCTTCGAGCGCAAAAATTTTGCGCAGACCGGCGCGGAAGATGGCCTGGGTATCGGCCACAATCACCCGGACAAAACGGCCGTTGCCGCTTTCGCCTGTCCCGAGATCTTCCACGTTAACCGGAATGCTAGCCATTCGATTCCTTATCCCTACACTCGCTCGAAGTGATACTCGTCAATCACCACGCCCACGCCGCGCCGCCCTCGATCTTCGAAGCTGCGCACCACACGCCCGCGACAGTCGATCTGAACGTCTCGCCGCGAGCCGACAACTTCCGCCGGCAGCATGATCGTGAAATCAACCATCGAACCCACAGGCACATCGTTGTCCATGGCGAGCAGCACGCCGTTCGCCGAGATATTTTCTGTTTCAGCAGTGTGTGCGCCGTCTTGCATCTTGACTGACGCCGACAGGTGCAGCGGGAAACGCGGCGCGCTCTGCATCTCGGGGTAGTGCCCCGTGTTCGTCATTGCTTCGGTCATCTGCTGCTTCGCGCCTGCTTCGGCCACCGCTGGGTTCGACCTTTCCCGTTCGGAGTTCGCGCTGTTTTTTCTGCGCTGTGTTCTTGTCGAACTTCCCCGAACTCAAGGGCAGCCTACACCCACGAATCAGGCCTTCAAAGTTACCGAAGTCATGGAACGATAGTGAGTTAACCTCTTTTCTTTGAATGAATTAGCGACGGTTTTGATATCGGCAAAAGGACGGGAAACTCGCGGTTTCAAGCCGACAATTTCGGGTAAAACACGGAAGGAAACAGGCTCAAAAACAGGTAAACTTCGTGCGGGCGCGCGGCAACTGCGGTCTTAGAATTTCGTTACTTCCGTAAAATTAAAATCCTTCACTTTCATCGCGGGCACAACCATGTCGAAGGATTCTTCGCCGCAACTTCTCACCGGCGCACTCATTGCTTCGACATTCGAGAGCATGTGTATCAGACTTTCATTGAAGCGGAAATTGCGAACGCCGCCCTGCACACGTCCGTTCTCGATAAGAAACGTTCCGTCGCGTGTCATACCGGTCAGCATTTTTTCGAACGGCTCCACTTCGCGGATGTACCAAAGCCGCGTCACTAGAATTCCGCGTTCGGTCGAGGCGATCATCTGCTCAACGCTTTGCGGATCGCGCGGAGTGCTAAAAACAATGTTCTGCGGCATCTCGCCCATTTCGTTGGGCAGCGAAAAACCATGGCCGGTCGCGGCAATAGGCCCGACTTTCTCGCGGTATTCCGAGTGCTTCATTCTTTCAGCCGTAGCGCGCGCGTAGACGACTCTCTTTACTACGCCATTTTCCACCAGCCCAACTTTCTGGCGCGGCACGCCTTCTCCGTCAAATGCAGAACCGTTCTGCAATGGATGCGTCACGTCATCCCAAATAGTGATGTTGTCGCCAAATAGCTTTGTGCCGATTCTGCCGGAGAGAAACGAGCGCTGGTCGAGAATCGCCATGCCCGAGTAATCCCAGAACATGAAGCCGGTGATATCCAGCACAGCCGCCGGTTCGAAAATTGCTGTGTACTTCCCTGCCGGAACTTCGCGCGGATGCGCGGAATCAACGGCTTTCTTCGCGGCAATCTCTCCGAGCGCCTTTGGGTCCAGTTTACTCGCGTCCGGCGAATTCGCCTTCTGCCAACCGGAAGAGTCCGCAGCGAGCATCGTGCAGGAAATTTCCGCCAGCGTCTGCGTGTGCCACTGATTCACGCCGCGCGAATTAAAAATTCCTTCAACTGACTCCGCGCTGGAGAAGACTCCCGCGGTCGTAAGCTTATGCTTTTCCGCCACATCGACAATTTTCTTGACACCATCGGCGCGCAACTCCGGTGTAATGTCGGCGGTCTGTTGAAAATATCGCGAAGGCAGAGGCTGTGTGGAGACGGGCGACTCGCCCGTCTCGCGGCCATCCAGCATCGGCAGCAAATCCGGATCGGGATGCTGCACCTTCGTTAACTTCTCCGACGACTTCACCACCTCGCGCAAGCTGTCTTCGTCGAACTTGTTCGTCGAAGCTCGCGCTGTGCGCCCGCCAAATACCGTGCGCACCGAAACTATGGAATTCTCTTCCGCGACATTCTGATGAATCGTATTGTTAGCGAACCGGGTGAGCGCAAACTTGCCCCCAGAAAACCACACTTCTACGTCATCGGAGGAAGAAAACTTCCTGATACGGTCAAAAATATCCCCGGCTTGTTCTCTCGTCAACATTCAGCTTTTGAATGCGCTCCCAACTTTGATTCCTCGAAACCGCGATGGCGACGCTCCGTGTCCGGTGCCCATCACCTGCTGCGGCTGACCCTTGCCGCAATTCGGCGTGCCCCACAGGGTCCACTCATCGCGCGAGCAGATCGCGTCCAACGAATTCCAGAATTCCGTGGTGATCCCCGAATACGATGGATTCTTCACCATGCGCACTCGCTTGCCGTTCTTAATTTCCCATCCAATCTCGCAACCGAACTGAAAGTTGTAACGCTTGTCGTCGATCGACCACGAGCGATTCGTCTGCATCAGAATCCCATGATCGGTCGAGGCGATCAGCTGCTCCAAAGTCAGCGGCTTCTCTCCCGGCAGCAAGCTGATGTTCGTCATGCGGATCATCGGCAGCCGGTTCCATCCCTCGGCGCGCAACGTCCCGCCGGAGCGATTTTCGCCAATCGTGTGCGCCGTTTCGCGCGAACTCAGATATCCCGTGAATAATCCGCTGGTGATGATTGGAGTACACTGCGCGGCCACACCTTCATCATCGAATCCGAAAGTTCCGAGGCCGGGTCCATGCTCCTGGCGCGCATCGGCGACCACGTTCACCAGGTCGCTTCCGTAACGCAACATCCGCAACTTGTCGAGGGTTAGAAAAGAAGTCCCGGCAAAATTCGCTTCCATCCCCAGCACGCGATCCAATTCGATCGGATGTCCCACCGACTCATGAATCTGCAAGCCGAGTTGCGAGCTGTCGAGAATAATGTCGAACTTCCCTTCCGGGCATTGATCAGCTTTGTGCAGAGCGACCGCCTCTTCCGCAATGCGCCGCGCGTTTTCCAACAGCTTCAACTCGTCGATCAGTTCGTATCCTTTGTTCTGCCACTGCCCGCCAAAAGAGTTGGGATATGACCGCTTGCTGATTTCATTGTCGGCGAAGGCATACGCTGCGTAGCCAGCGCCGGTCGAGAGCTTGGTCTGATGGATGTCGGCGCCCTCGGACGAAACAAACCACTGCTCTTCGCGATTGAAATTAAGATTCGTTTCGGCCAGCGTGATACCAGCAACCGAGCGCAGCTCGGCGTCGATCTTTAATAAGAGATCGATGTTCTGCTCGACCGAGACGGTAAACGGATCGATCTTGTACGGAGTCGCCCACTCCGCCACCATGGCTTTTTCTGGCGCCAGCCGGACATTTTCTTTCTTCACTCGTGCTGAAGCTCGCGCAATCTCCACCGCCTGCGCCGCCGTCGCCTCGACTGCTCCTCGCCCGAGTTCCGCAGATGCCGCGAATCCCCACGCGCCGTCGGCGATCACGCGCACATTCATGCCAACGGATTCGGCATCCGACGCGCTGCCCACTTTACCGTTCTTGGTTGAGAGCGCGCGGCTGCGCTGCGCAACCACGCGCACGTCAGCGTAGCTTGCCCCGCGCTGCGAGGCGATGTTCAGCGCCCAATTGGAAATATGTTTCATGGCGGGGATTTCAATCTAACACAGGGCGACGGTGTCCCTAAAACAATGAGTGTGGTGAGGATTACAACGGTAGTTCGAGAGTCTTACCGTTCTTATCCACCGAAAACCATTTACCACCGGAAAAAACGTGGTACTCACATTCGCGATCAACACACTTTTCCGCACAACCCACACAAACCTTCGCTCGTCCTCCCTCAAAAGGCATCGCACCATCGTATTGGGGAGGAACTACAATCTTCCCTTTTGGATCTGCAAACCCATACTTCTGATTTTCTATAAATCTCACGAGGCCTTCGTGAAATTCATCAGGACCGTTATCGAATGTTGGAACTACACTTATAACAACCTTTCCGCGCCGATTCACATACATCCATCCGTCGTTACCACGCACGCCAGCAAGCCCATTCACGCCATAAGACAGTTGCTTCAAATAAAACGCCGCAATGTAATGCGATCCATCCGCTTTTACATAGACGCAGTGAGGAACTTCTCCACGTTCATAATCGAATAGACAAGGCTGGGTAGCTTGCCGCGAACTCTTGTTCGCAGATTGCTGCGCTTCCACACGTTTGCCGGCCAATAGAAGGCAGCAGCAGAAAATTAAGTGAGCCAATTTCATAAAGGCTACCAAATACGATATGCGTCGAGGGATTGCCACTACACAGCCTAGGTTGTGGCGCACACCTCAGCTAGTGCTTTGCGTATCGCCTGCAATTCTTTCAACACTCCACGTAGCTTGGTCGACTCCAGCGCGTTCGCGCCATCCGACTTCGCTTCCTTCGGATTGTCGTGGACTTCCATAAACACTCCGTCCACGCCGGAAGCCACGGCCGCGCGCGCCAACAGCGGAATAAATTCCGGTTGCCCACCGCTCGTTGCCGGCCCGGCGTCACTGGCCTGTGACGACGGCAGCTGCACCGAATGCGTCGCATCGAAAACCACCGGCGCGAACTTGCGCATGATGGCCAGCGAGCGCATATCCACGACCAGGTTGTTGTAGCCGAAGCTCGCGCCGCGCTCGGTGAGAAAAACCTGGGTGTTGCCTGCCTCGCGGCATTTTTCAACGGCATGCCGCATATCTAACGGTGCGACGAATTGACCTTTTTTGATGTTTACGACGCGCCCGCTGAGCGCGGCGGCGACCACCAGATCGGTCTGCCGGCTGAGAAAAGCTGGAATCTGCAGCACATCCGCCACTTCGGCGACTTTGCCAACATCCGCCGTTTCGTGCACGTCGGTGAGCACCGGCACATTCAATTCGCTCTTAATCTTCTTCAGAATCCGCAGACCCTCTTTGATGCCGGGCCCGCGAAAGCTGCGAATCGAGGTGCGATTTGCCTTGTCATAGCTGGCCTTGAAAATGAACGGAAAGCCGAGTCCCTTGGTTACGCCCTTGATGATCTCGGCCATGCGGATGGCGTGTTCTTCGCTCTCAATCACGCACGGTCCGGCGATCAGGAAAAGATCGCCCGAGCCGATGTGGACGTCTCCGACTTTGAAGGAAGTTTGCATCGAAACCAACATGTACCGCGGATTTTCACGGATCTGCACGGATTTTTTTAACCTTGGTTTAATCCGTGTTGATCCGCGAAAATCCGTGGCGCTTTTGTTTCTAGACTCGTACTTTTTCCGGCCGGTGGAACATCTCTACCGCCGCCGTCTGCTTGTCGGCACGTCGCTTCGAGCCATGCTCATACGCCGCGCCTACGAATGTATGAAACAGCGGATGCGGCTCGAGCGGCTTCGACTTGAATTCTGGATGGAACTGGCAGCCGATAAAATGCGGATGGTCGGGCAACTCCACCATCTCCACGTAAGTTCCATCGGGGGTCGAACCGGAGATGCGCAATCCCGCGGCCGTCAGCGGCCCTTCATATTCGCGGTTGAATTCATAACGATGCCTGTGGCGCTCGCTGATTTCGGACGCCCCATAAATCCGGTGCGCCAACGTGTCCGGCTCGATCTTGCAGGTCCACGCGCCAAGACGCATCGTGCCGCCAAGCTCTTCAACGCCGCGCAGTTCGCGCAGCTTGTAGATCACGCGATGCGGCGTTGCCGGATCGAACTCGCTCGAGTTCGCCTCGGCCAGTCCCACCACATTGCGCGCAAACTCGATGCAAGCCGTCTGCATGCCCAGGCAAATTCCGAAATATGGGACTTTCTTTTCGCGCGCATAACGAATCGCGATCAGCATACCTTCTATACCGCGCTTGCCGAAACCGCCCGGAACCAATATCCCGTCATAGCCTTCAAGCTGTGCTTCAACGCTCTTTTCGTCGGCACCCTCCAGACCTTCCGCTTCAATCCAGTTCAACTGCAGCTTCAGATTGTGAGCCAGCGCCCCGTGTATTAGCGCCTCTTTTAACGACTTGTACGAATCTTCATACTCCACATATTTCCCGACAATGCCGATCGTCACCGTGTCTTTTGGGTTATAGACGCGATGAACCAGCTCCTCCCACTTCGAGAGATCGCGATCTTTCGCCTCCATGTGCAGATACTTCAGCACCAGAGTGTCAACACCTTCATTCGCGAACACGAGCGGCACTTCGTACACCGAGGCCACATCTTTCGCCGTGATGACCGCTTCCTCGCCAACGTTACAGAAGAGCGCAATCTTCGACTTAATGTCTTTTGCCAGGAATCGGTCGGTTCGGCAAAGCAAAATGTCAGGCTGAATTCCGATGCTCAGCAATTCTTTTACCGAGTGCTGCGTCGGCTTGGTCTTCAACTCCTGCGCCGCGGCAATAAACGGCACCAGCGTGACATGTACGAACAACGTATGCTCGCGGCCCAGTTCCTGCCGCATCTGCCGGATCGCTTCCATAAACGGCAGCGACTCGATATCGCCGACCGTCCCGCCAATCTCGACGATCGCAACGTCCACATCCTGCGCGACCTTCTTCATGGCGGCCTTGATTTCATTGGTAACGTGAGGAATCACCTGCACGGTCTTGCCGAGATAGTCGCCGCGGCGCTCCTTGGCGATGATCTGCTCGTAGAGGCGGCCGGTGGTCCAGTTGTTATCGCGAGAAAGTCGGGCGTGCGTGAAGCGCTCGTAGTGACCCAGATCGAGGTCCGTCTCCGCGCCGTCGTCGGTCACGAAAACTTCGCCGTGCTGAAACGGCGACATCGTCCCCGGATCAACATTCAGATACGGATCGAACTTCATCAGGTTGACCTTCATGCCCCGGCTCTCCAGCAGGCACCCGATTGAAGCCGCGGCCAATCCCTTGCCGAGTGAAGACACAACTCCGCCCGTCACAAAGATGTACTTCGCTGGCATCTGTCCCTCGCTTTAAATTGTTTTGGAAAATTGTGCAGGTTGGCGTGCACAATCAATTATGGCAGAAAAACGCCTGTGGAAGAAACGGAAGAAATTGGATTTATATTGCGACGCTCCCATTCGATCGTCCCGTCGAGTGAAAACGCAGTCGCGTTGACTATCTGCGCTCACTCAGCGAGAATGATTGAGGTTATCCGCTAGGCAGATGTAGTGTCCCCACATGTGGGCCTGTGGCGCAGCTGGGAGCGCGCTTCCATGGCATGGAAGAGGTCGTCGGTTCGATCCCGACCAGGTCCACCAAATCCTTATCCTATGCAGTTCGTTTATGTTCTTCAGAGTGAAACTACCCAGAGATTCTACATCGGGTGCGCCGCAAACCCTGACGCTCGGTTAAAGGAACACCAGCGTGGACAAACCGCCTCAACTCGCGGACGTAAACCCTGGGTTCTGGTCTATCGGGAACAGTTCGACACTTTAATAGCGGCACGACGCAGAGAGCGACAGCGAAAAGTTGGAAATCTCATCGGTCCATTCAGGAACTGATCAATGGATCGCAATCGTACCCTTGAGCGCGCCCCGGCGAAGCCGGGGAGGTCGTCGGTTCGATCCCGACCAGGTCCACCAAATCCTTATCCTTTCGATTCAACCCTCGATTCGGTATATGCTTCTTTAAGAGACGCTTACGGATTATGCTCACCAAGACACCTATTGCCCTCGTATTCACGGCCATTCTTCTCATGAACTCTTCCCTTTTCGCGCAGAAGCCGTCCGCTGCCAAGCCGCAGGACACCGAAGTTTATGACCCGGTTCCCAAGGTCGTCACGCCGGGCGCTAACTGCACGGCCCCGCCCTCCGACGCCATTGTTCTCTTCGATGGCCGCAATCTCGACGAGTGGGTTTCGGCACAAGACAAATCGCCGGCAAAATGGACCGTCGCCAATAACGTTCTCACCGTGAACAAAGCAGCCGGCAACATCGAAACCAAGCGGTCGTTCAAGAATTATCAGCTGCACATCGAGTGGAAGATTCCGGAGAACATTACCGGCGAAGGCCAGCTGCGCGGAAACAGTGGCGTTTTCCTCGCCTCAACCGGCCCCGGCGACGCTGGATACGAGTTGCAGGTTCTCGACTCTTACAACAATCCCACCTACGTGAATGGCCAGGCTGGAAGCATTTACAAACAGGCCATCCCGCTGGCGAACGCCAACCGCAAGCCCGGCGAATGGCAGGCCTACGATGTGGTCTGGAACGCTCCCGTCTGGAACGCCGACGGCGTAATAAAAGATCCGGCCTACGTCACCGTATTCTTCAACGGCGTGCTGGTGCAGAATCATTTTGAGTTGAAGGGCGAGACGCGCTACATCGGCCAGCCCTTCTACACCCAGTACGACTCCGCGCCGATCAAACTGCAGGCGCACGGCGATACGAGCGAGCCCATCAGCTTCCGCAACATCTGGGTAAGGGAGATCAATTAGAATTCGCGTCAGCTACACGATAAAAAGATGCGGGTCCATTTAATAAGATCGTTTGTTCGTAATGCTGCGTTCGGTTTTGCCTTTGCCATCGCATTTCTCTCATCACCACTTGCTTACTGCGCAACCTGGACTGTACACACGCAGCCGTCGCAGCTTGTAAACGGCGCTCCATTTCTGCTGCAGATTACTCCTGCAACGAAACTTGCATCGCTCACTGGGACATGGCTCGGTCATCCGCTCACCTTCAGCTATAACACTGCAACCAAATCGTGGTTCGTCCTCGCCGGCGTGAGCATTGAAACCACTCCCGGCAGCTATCCGCTCGAACTCAACGGTGAACCATCTGCCGGAAAAAAGGCAGTCGCTTTTTCCCGCAAGCTCTCCGTCGGGCGAACGAAATATCCGCAAATCAAAGTCGCGCTCACGGTCGAAAAGAAATTCACCGAGCCCACGCCCGAGCAACTGAAGCAAATCGACGAAAGCAAAAAGGTCAAGGAAGATTATCTGAACCGCGTGACTCCCTACCGCGAATGGAACGGCAAGTTCGCCGCACCCGCCGAAGCCGCCATCTCCGATGTCTTCGGCTCCCAGCGCATCTTCAACGGCAAAGCTCAAAGCCCGCATCAGGGCCTGGATTTCCGCGTCCCCACCGGCACGCCCGTCACCGCCATGAATGACGGCACCGTGCTTCTCGCTCGTCCGCTTTATTACGAAGGAGGTTTCGTCGTAATCGACCACGGCCAGGGACTGCTCACTCTCTACCTGCACTTGTCGGAATTTAAAGTAAAGGAAGGTGGCACCGTGAAACGCGGGCAGGAAATCGCTCTCAGCGGGGGAACCGGACGCGCCACCGGTCCACATCTTCACGTCGCGGTTCGCTGGCAGGGGACTTATCTCGATCCTGAGCGATTGTTTCAACTGCAACTTCCGAAAAACAATTAATTCGCCACAGCTGCGTGCTTGTGCAGCGCCACCCGAAGGCTTGCCTCACCCTGAATTTCGCGGCGGCTCGCGCAATGCTTTATTGATCGCATCCTTCAGTCCGAGGTTTTTTATCAGCCGGTGCAAATAATTCGCATGCACGCCCAACAGCGCTGCAGCTTCCACATAATTCCCGCGCGTCTGCACCACAGCGTCAACGATCAACTGCTTCTTGAATTGCTTCACGCCGGCATGATACTTGCCTTCGCTGAGGTCAGCTGCCGAGAGTTCCTGCTCCAGCAGAGCCTCCGGCAAGTCATCGAGCAAAATCGAATCCGAGGATCCCATGACCAGCGCGCGCTCCATCGCATTCTCCAGCTCGCGCACATTTCCCGGCCACTCGTAATTCATTAGCGCGGCCATGGCTTCGCGCGATACCGGCTTCGCTTTCTGATTGCATCGCTTGGCGTATTTTTGTACGAAGTGCCGCGTCAGCGGCGCTATATCCTCTTTTCGATCGCGCAGCGTCGGCATCGTCATCTTCACCACCGCGAGCCGGTAGTACAAATCTCGCCGAAACTCTCCGGACTCCACGGCTTTTTCCAGGTCACGGTTCGTCGCCGCAATCAGGCGAATGTCGAGCTTGATGGGGCGCGTGCCGCCTACGCGTTCGAATTCGCGCTCCTGCAATACGCGCAGCAACTTCACCTGCAGCCCCGGCGCCAGTTCCCCAATCTCGTCCAGAAAAACCACGCCGCCGTCGGCAACTTCCAGTTTGCCTTTCTTCTGCACCACGGCGTGAGTAAATGCTCCGCGCTCGTGGCCGAACAATTCGCTCTCCAGCAGCGTCTCCTGAATGGTTGCGCAATTGATGGCCACAAAAGGCTTATCGACACGCGGACTGTTCTGATGCAGCGAGCGCGCCGCCAGCTCTTTTCCCGTCCCGCTTTCGCCTTCGATCAACACCGTCGCCTCCGAGCGCGCGACTTTGGCCAGGAACTGGTAAACCTCCTGCATGCGCGGCCCATCGCCGACAAGAATCTGGTCTTCACTGATTTCCGCGATAAGCCTGCGATTTTCCTGCTCCAGCCATTGCGCGTGACGCGCGTTATTCAGCGCCAGAGCCGAAACTCCGGCGATCGCAGCCAGCAGTTGCAGGTGATCCTCGTGAAAGCGGTTGCTCGCGCTGGTGCTGTCCAGATAAATGCACCCAATCACGCGATCGAAAACCGTCAGCGGCACGCACAGCAACGAGCGAACTTCCGATTGCGCCAGGCTCTCGACGGATCGCAACTTATCCGATGCCGGCACATCTCCGCCCAGTATCGCGACATTGTCTTTAATAACCTGGCGCGCGATCGTCCGGCTCACCCGCACCAATTGCGGCTGTCCCGACTGCCGCGTGCGCGCATATAGAGAGTTGAATTCCTGGCCTGCGCCTTCCGCCAGCAGAATCGCCCCGCGGCTCGCGGGTACGACTTCAAAAATCAGATCGAGCAACTGCTTCTGCAATTCGTCCAGGTCGGGGATGGCGTGTACCACCCGGCTAATCTTCAGCAGCGCGTTCAAATTTCGAGCGATCTGCGAGGTCGCCGGCAGTTCGCGCAATATCCGATCCGGCTGCAGATACACCACTTCCTTGGGATGGATCAGCTTGGTCTCCGACGCAGGATGGCTGTCGTCGAATTCCACCCGGCCGCCGGGCTGCTGCAAATCCTCTTCGTCTTCGAGATAAAGAAAAATCGAATCGCCCACGGCGATCTCATCGCCGTCACGCAGCCAATGTTCCTGAACGGTCATTCCATTGACTACGGTGCCGTTGCGGCTGGCAAGATCTTTTATTTGAAAGCGGTCGCCTTCTCTACGGAACAGACAATGTTTTCGCGAGACCGACGGATCGATAACGGGCAATCCATTTACCGGATCGCGGCCGAGCGTCGTTTCTCCGTCGGGCAACGGAATGGTGGAATCTTGTAAGGGGCCTGCAACCGCCGCGAGTCTTGGACGCAATCCGATCTCCAACTCCCAGCACACTTTCTTATCACAGCGCTCGTCGGAATGCACTGCTCTGCTTTCTGGGTTTACTAACCGAATGGTTAGTCCAACTATCCGATGAGATAGCTTCCGGCTCTATCTGCGCCTCGTTGGCTGGCGTTATTTTTCCTGAGAAAGCGTTAACCTGCTGGAGAGATTAGGGTTACAAGATACTCAGAAAAGCAAGGGGGAACTATAAGTCGGTGGCGACTGGAATGCTTCATGCAAAGCGCGGTTGCTCGGCTCAAAGCGATGGGGGAAGCGCTTTCGATCAGTTTCTGCTGAGCTTACTGCGGTCAGAGGCTCGCAGAGACCCCCTCATCGAGCTTCTGACCTTTTTTATTTTGATCGGATTGATGAGGATGGAATTGAGATTGATGAGTGCGTAGCTCAGAAGGGCTTCCACTAACTCGCCACATTCTCCTGCCGCACAACTTCTATCGATTGACTTCCAGAAGCTGGGTTCTCCGAAGAAAGATTCACAGCAACTCCATCGCGAAAGCTGACCGTCCGTCCGGAAATTGCAGGCACGCGCTCTCCAGGCACAAGAATCCCCACCAGATTCAGCGGATCCGCGGCGGAAAGAGTCACCGTTTCGCCGCTCAACGGCAAGTTTCGCATCGCCCGCGCCGACTCTACTGCAACCGGCAAAGCAAACTGTTCTCCCAGGAATCCATCGACGAAGCGGCCGCCTCGAATCTCGCCACGATCTTCCAGTCGCCGGAACGCCATCAGCAATTCGCGCCAGGTCGGCAGGTTCGCTTCGCGCGCCAGCAAGTCGCGGACGACAATTCCATAGCGGCGCAGCAGCATCCAACAAGCCGCCTCAACCGCCCGCGGACGTTCGACCGCAATATCGGCATGCAGCAGCGCCCAGCGTCCAGAACTGTGCCGCGGACGCGTCGTGCGTCCGCTTCCCTGCCCCGCCCGCCGTTTGGGATCGATCAAGGCGCGCAAATTATCGAAACCATCCGCCGTCACCAGCCCTCCGGCGACAAGCTCCCACAAAGCGGTTTCTATTTCAGCTTTCAACTTGCCTGTGCTGCGCACAATGTCCGCAAAAAATGATGCCCCGCGCTGCCGCAGAAACTCGAGCACCCGCTTCGCTCCATGGCTCAGTCCGCCGGTTTCGGCCTCATCGCCGGCAGGGTGACGCGGAGTCATCCAGTCTGCCTCTTCGCGCACGAAAAATGTGATCGGCGCAACGCTCGTCGGAATCACGCGTCGCTGCCGGGGCGTAGCAGTCCCATCGGCCGAATCGCTTGGCTTCGTGCCGGAATCCACCGTCGCCGGATGCGGCGACAGTCTTCCCCACCCAACAGCGCCGGTCAGGCAGAGCTGATCTACCCATTTCGGATCGTAGTCGGCGACTCGGCGCGCCAGCACCTGGCGCTCCCACGCATTAGCGGGAATTTCAAAACCCTGCAACTGCTGCAAGACTTCGAGCGTGCCGCGCTCACCCGCCACCTGCGATCCCGGAGCTACGTGCTGCCAGCGCATCAGCCAGCGCATAAACTGCGCCGGCGTCACCGGCTCAATCTGCTTGCGCAGCGTCCCGACCGTCAGTCGATGGATCCGCGCCAACAGCCGCCGTTCGCACCATTCCGTTGCCTGCGTGTGTGGCTCGGACACTCCTGTCCGAGAGGCAGCTCCGGTAAAGTTTCCTCGTAAAACCGTCCCACTCGCTTCCATCCGCAGCAAAGCCTTTTCAATATCGGCAGCCGGAATTCCCAACACCGCGCCAAGTTCTGATGCAGTAGTTGGGCCTATGTGCGACATCCACCCCGTGACGAGATTCAACAGCGCGTCATCGCGAGAGATCTCTCCAGTCTCGACGTCCGCGACCCTTTGCAGAAATTCGGCGCCTGGAAACACTGCAGAAAAACTTCGGGCTCGCTCGGCCGCAACCCAGTAAACGCGTCCGTCACGCCCGGCGCTCGCCGCCCGCCCATTTCTTATCAGTTCACTGAAGAAATATTTCCAGCGATCGTTGTTCTGCCCATCGCCATTTTGCCCAGCAGCACTTTCCGGCAGCGCCACCAGCGTGTGCAGCACGTCGTGCAACTCATCCGCGTCGCGCACATCCGGCCACGCTTCTTCGCGCACCTGCTGAATCGCGCCCTCGTCCAGCCTTCCGACTTCCTCCAGCACCGATTCCGGCAGCACCCGCCGCATCTCGACCGCACGCGCGCGCCGTTCTTCCAGCGGCGCGTCGTCCAGATATGCGTACGGATTCGCATTCAGAATTTCGTGCGAAAACTGTGACGGCACGGGCGTATCCACGGCGACGACGCGAATCGCCCCTGAAGCCATGCCGCGCAATACCGACTTCAGCCCCTCTAAATCCATCGCTTCGGTGAGCACGTCTTTCATTACCTCGCCCACCAGCGGATGGTCGGGAATTTTTCTCTCACCCTCAATATTTTCAAAGCATGCCGCGGCATCCGGAAAGACCGATGCCAGCAGATCGTCCGATCGCATGCGCTGAATCTGCGGCGGAACTTTCTTGCCGCCCTGAAACCGCAATAGCGCAAGCGCCCGGCCCGCATCCCATCTCCACCGCGTGCCAAATATTGGAGAATCCAGCGAGGCCTGCTCCAGAATCGGCTGCACCGTGTCGGCCTGTAGAAAATGAAAAACATCGCCCAGCGGAAAACTGTGCTGCTCGGCCAGCGCGATATTCAGCCCGTTATCCGTCGCCGCTGCCTGCAACTCAAAGTTGAATCCCACGCAAAACCGCTTGCGCAGCGAAAGTCCCCACGCCTTATTGATCCTTCCGCCAAACGGCGCGTGAATCACCAACTGCATTCCGCCGCCCTCATCAAAAAATCTTTCCGCAATCACCGTCGTCTGCGTCGGCACCGCGCCCAGTACTGCGCGCCCCTGCAGAATGTATTCAATCGCCTGCTCGGCTCCCGAATCATCCAGCCCGCATTCGTCTTTCAGCCACGACACCGCCTCCGCAACTTCCGGCTGCGTCGCAGAAAATCCCACCGGTGAAGTTCGCGGCAGCATCGCGCTGATCTTCTCCCGCAGTTCGCCCACATGCGCGGATAACTCCTGCGTCCGCGCTGGAGCTTCGCCATTCCAGAAAGGTACCGTCGGCGGCGCGCCGTGCGCATCCTGCACCAGCACTCGTCCGGAATTGGTTTCGATGCGGCGAATCATCCACGACGTATTGCCGAGCAGCATGATGTCGCCACGCATGCTCTCGACGGCGAAATCCTCATCGACTGTCCCCACGGTAATCTGGTCCGGCTCGGCCACCACGCTATACAGCGAATTGTCAGGGATCGCCCCGCCGCTCGTAATCGCGGCCAGCCGCGCCCCGCGCCGCGCCCGCAATTTCCCATTCACCCGGTCGCGATGCACGTACGCCCCATAACGCCCGCGCCGCGCCGCAATTCCTTCAGACAGCATTTCCAGGATCGAATCGAAAGTCTCGCGCTTCAGGTTGCGATACGGATAGGCCCGCCGCGCGAGCGCGAACATCGCGTCCTCGTCCCACTCTTCCGCCGAGCACGCTGCCACAATCTGCTGCGCCAGCACATCCAGCGGCGACTCCGGAATCACCAGTCGGTCCAGATCGCCCAGCCGGATGGCCCGCACCAGCGAAGCGCACTCCATCAAGTCATCGCGTGTCGTGCAGAACAATCTTCCCTTCGGGATCGCACCCCGCCAGTGTCCCGACCGTCCCACGCGCTGCAAAGCCACGGCAATCGACCGCGAAGAATTAATCTGCACCGCCAGATCGACCGTGCCCACATCGATTCCCAGCTCCAGCGAAGCGGTCGCGACTAGAACCTTGATCTGCCCTTCTTTCAACTTTTTTTCCGCCGTCAACCGCAGCCTGCGGGATAAGCTGCCGTGGTGCGCGGCCACATTTTCCTCGCCGATGCGCTCACCGAGGTTGTGCGCCAGCCGCTCCGCCATCCGCCGCGTATTTACAAACACCAGCGTCGACCGATGTTGCCCGACTAGTTCCACTAGTCGGTCGTAAATCGTATCCCACATTTCGTTCGACGCCACCGGACCCAGCGGCATCGGCGGCACTTCCACCGCCAGATCGAGCTTCCGCTTGTGACCAACATTGACGATCACCGCATCCGCGCGGTCTTTGTTGTCTTTTTCTTGAGACGAGCCCCTCAGGAAATTCGCCACTTCCTCGATCGGCTTCTGCGTGGCCGACAATCCAATTCGCACCGGCTTCTTGTGGGTCAGCGCCTCCAGCCGCTCCAGCGACAGAGACAGATGCGCTCCGCGCTTGTCATCGGCCACGGCATGGATTTCGTCGACAATCACCGTTTCCACATCGCGCAGAATCGCGCGGCTGCGATCTGCCGTCAGCAGGATGTAGAGCGACTCCGGCGTCGTCACCAGAATGTGCGGAGGCCGCTTCAGCATCGCCCGCCGCTCCGGCGCCAGAGTGTCCCCCGTGCGCACGGCCGTGCGAATCTCGGGCATCAGCAGTCCGCGCTCGTTGGCCAGCGCGAGAATCTCCCCGAGCGGAACCTCTAAATTCTTCTGGATGTCATTTCCCAGGGCCTTTAGCGGGGACACATAGAGAACTTCGGTTCGATCGGCCAGATCCCCGGCGAGCGCTTTGCGCACCAACCGGTCGATGCAGGCAAGAAACGCCGCCAGCGTCTTTCCTGATCCCGTAGGCGCCGAAATCAGTGTGTTACGCCCCGCCAGGATATGCGGCCAGCCCTGCTCCTGCGGCTCGGTCGGCGTGCCAAACCGCTGCACGAACCACTCCGCCACGAGAGGATGTGCCCAGGCCAGCGACTCAGGAAGGGACTGCATGAAAATATTTTAACCCCAGGATTTAGCTTTCGCCAATCTTTCGCTACTGGACGTTTCTCACCTGACCTGATTGCAAGATTATTTGAATAATAATATGATGAGTATGAGTAGTACAACGAATCATTATGCCAAGCTTCAAAGTTGCATCGCTGACCAAGGAAGAGATCGCCGCCGCCGCTCGGAAGTTTAAGTGGACTCGCCAGATGCCCAAATGGAGTGTGATCGTTGAAGGACGCGAGTTGCCTGCACGGCCACTCATTCTTGAAGCTGCGGGTGTGCCACCGAACGATCCGACCAATTCACATCAGGCGGTTGCAGTCCTGAAGGATCGTGGATTCGAAGTGCGCTATCAGGGCAAGGCAATTCCGGAAAGCGAGCCGAGCGAAGCCACTCTTGGCATCGAAGATCTCATTCGCAAGCTGCAAGGGCGCCATTCGGGATCGCCATCACTTTTGGAGGATCGCGAACGCGAGCACCGCATCGAGAAAGAACGCGCGTTTTGATCAGCAGATTTGCATTGATGGGCAAGCTCGATGAATAAGACTTATGTCCTCGATGCCAGTGCTCTTCTCGACTTTCTCGGCAACGGAGCTGGCGCAAATCGCATGGCGCAGCTGATGAGAGAGGCGGGCCAATCGGCGAATCCCTTGCTTGTTTCTGTAGTTCACTGGGGCGAGGTTTTCTATTTGTTGTGGCAGCGCCACGGCGAGCAGTCCGCGCGAGAAACCATCAATGATCTTTCCCTCCTGCCTTTGCGCGTTTTATCCCTCGAGATGGCACAGGCGCTAAAAGCCGCGGAACTCAAGGCTCGCCACAAAATTCCCTACGTAGATTGTCTTGCTGCGGCGCTGGCCGAACTTCAGCGTGCCACCCTCGTGACGGCGGACACGGATTTCGAAAAACTCGGACGCCACTTTCCCATCCTTTGGCTTTCCCGTTGATTGCTGGTATCGCTCCGGCAGGCCCTTTCCAATGGTAGAATTCGCATTCACTTTCAGGGCACTTTTCGAGTCCGGGAGAGCCACTTGACCTTCCTCCGCGTGTCGGCATGCTACGTTCTGCTTTTCACCTTCCCTCATCTTTCAGTCGCACAGGCGGCAGCCGCACAGTCTTCCGCGCCAGCGGCCGACTCTTCCGCCTCCAGATTTCTCGGCTATACAACGCCCACTTCGGCTGCGGAGCGCGATCTGGAGAAAAAATTTCGTGACGCGATCGTAGCCGATAACATTCGCGAGAATATGCGGCGACTCTCGGCCCGTCCGCACCATGTCGGCTCGCCCTACGACAAAGACAATGCCGAATGGATGCTGGCTCGCTTCAAAGAGTGGGGATTCGACGCGCACATCGAAACCTTCGACGTTCTGTTCCCGACGCCCAAAGAGCGCATCCTGGAACTGCTGGAACCGACCAAGTTCCGCGCCAAGCTGCAAGAGCCGGCGTTGGCCGTCGATCCCACTTCGAACCAGACCGCGGAGCAATTGCCCACCTATAACGCATACTCCGCCGATGGAGACGTGACGGCCCCGCTCGTCTATGTCAACTACGGCAATCGCGAGGACTACGAAGAACTCGACCGCATGGGCATTTCGGTGAAAGGCGCAATCGTAATTGCACGCTACGGATCGAACTGGCGCGGCATCAAGCCAAAAGTAGCCGCCGAGCACGGCGCGGTCGGCTGCATTATCTATAGCGACCCTGAGGGCGACGGTTATTTTGAGGGCGACGACTATCCGAACGGCGGCTGGCGCCCGCGCGAAGGCGTGCAGCGCGGCAGCGTCATGGATACGGAGTATCCTGGCGATCCGCTGACACCCGGCATCGGCGCAGTCGCCGGCGCGAAAAGACTTGCAATCAAAGACGCTAAGACGATCACCAGAATTCCTGTGCTGCCAATTTCCTATGCCGATGCCCAGCCATTGCTCTCGGCTTTGAAAGGTGAGGTCGCTCCCCACGAATGGCGCGGCGTTCTACCCCTCACCTATCACATCGGCCCCGGCCCGGCGAAAGTGCATCTCAAGATGACTTCCGACTGGGCGACCAAACCTATCTATGACGTGATCGCGACGCTCAAAGGAAGCGACACCGATCACTGGGTAATCCGCGGCAATCATCACGATGCCTGGGTAAACGGCGCAGACGATCCCATTGCCGGCATGGCACCGGAACTGGAAGAGGCACGCATTCTTGGCGAGTTGCACAAACAGGGATGGACTCCGAAGCGAACCATCATCTATTGCGCGTGGGACGGAGAAGAGCCCGGCCTGCTCGGCTCGGTGGAGTGGGTGGAGACTCATGTCGACGATTTGAAGAAACATGCCGTGACTTACATCAACACTGACGGCAACGACCGCGGATTTTTATTTGTCGGCGGCACGCAGGATTTGCAGTCGGTGGTGAGCGCAGCGGCTCACGACGTCAATGATCCGGAGAAGAATATCTCCGTATACGAACGCGCACACCTTCACGCCATTGTTCACGCTAAAGACGCGGAAGAACGCGGCCAGATCCGCGGCCGCAACGCGCTGCGCGTAACCGCCCTGGGAGACGGATCGGACTACACCGCATTTCAGGATTTCGCCGGCATTCCCGCCCTCGACATCGGTTTCGGCGGAGAAGACGAAGGCGATCAGTATCACTCGATCTACGATGACTTCTATTGGTACACACATTTCATCGACACCAACTTTGCCTACGGACGCGCCTTGGCACAAACCGTCGGAACAACCGTGCTGCGCATTGCCGACGCCGATTTGCTTCCCTTCGATTACGCTCCGCAGTCGGACGCGATCGGCAAATATGAATCGGATCTCGAGAAGCTGCTGAAAGATAAACAGGACGAATTCACCGAACGCAATCTCGAGTTGCAGGAGGGCGCGCTGACCGCCGTAGCCGATCCCCACAAGACTTATGTGCCTCCGCCGGCGGAGGTGGTTCCTCCCTTCATGAATTTCTCGCCGATGAAGAATTCGCTCGAAGCCTTGAAGAAAAGTGCGGACAAATATTCCAAAGCTCTGGCAAAATTTCAGGCCGCCGCCCCCGAAGCCATCTCGCAATCGTCGCTGGATACGGTCAATGCCGATTTGCTGAGCGTCTCGCGCTTATTCTTGAATGACAAGGGGCTGCCCGAACGTCCGTGGTTTAAGAATCAGATTTATGCTCCCGGCGCCTACACGGGATATGGCGCAAAGCCGGTCGCTGCCGTCCGCGAATATATGGATGAGAAAAAGTGGAGCGAAGCGGACGCGCAGATTCCCATGGTCGCGCATGTGATCGAAAACATTGCCGCAGGGATCACAAAGGCCGCGGACGATCTCGACGCGGCGGTACAGAGGAAGAAGTAAAAAAAGAGCGCTTTAGCCCGAGAGGTTCGTCCACGCAAGTTCTGCGCGCATTCTGCCTAACAACTTGAATTGTCCTGGAGTTTTCGGTGGTCAGTACTGCCGGGAAGGCCCTAAAACAAGAAAAACCCACCGGATGCTTGCTTGGGGCGTGCTCGGGTCAGCATCCGATGGGCTACCGTTTCTCCTTACTCACCCTGTTGTTTTCAGGAGTATGTACTGAGATTAAACACCGAATTCGGAATTAGTTTCGTCTAATTTTGTAAATGTTTGTAAAGTGTAGCCAAGTTATTTTACGGAAAGGACTTAGAATAACGATTCTGTAACTTTACAAAGGAATCCACACGTGCCCAAAGTAATTGGACTGACAAGAAAAAGACATTGTAGGAAATCCCACGGACTAAGTCCGCGGAAACTTGGCCTCATCGGCGTCCTTGCCCGCCCTACTCCGGAAGCACCGGGGTTCTGGTCGCCACCAGCTCGGTAAAGCGCTTGTCCTTCCGCACGGTTGCGAATTCAATGTCTTTATAAACGTCGTTGAAGTCTTTATAGCCCTCTTCCATGGCCTTCCGCAGATATTCCAGCGACTGGTCCGAGAATCCCATCTTGGCGTAGAGCTTCGCCACCGTGAAATCGTAGCGAGCGCGGTCTTCAGGCTTGGGAAGTTGCGCCTGCACTCCGCCCCGCGACGAGCGCTCGAACACATCTGGATCGATCTCCATGGCCTGCTGGTAGGCCTTCACAGCGGGCTCAAATTCCTTCTTCGAAAACAGCGCCGCGCCCAGGTTGCTATAGAACGATGCCGAGGTGCCATCAATCGCGATTGCCCGCCGGTATTCCTTGATCGCCGCCGGAAATTTCTTGTCTTCATACATCACCACGCCCAAATTGTTGTAGGCGTCGGCGAAGCTATGATCGGCCTTAATCGATTTCTCGAATGATTTCTTCGCCTCGCGATAGCGCTGCATCATCAACTCCGTGATGCCCATCTTGTTCAGCAGCTTCGCCGAGCTCGGCTCTTTGGCCAGAGCCGCGCGATAGTAGTCGAGCGCGTCCAGATAGAGCTTTTGCATGCGCAACTCATCGCCCCGCTGGTCGAGTTGCGCCACCGTCGCGTCCTTCGCCGGAGGATCGACCGAGACCAGCAGCGGCGGCCGCACTTGCACCTGTTCTGATCGGGAAACCTGCGCCGTCATGGCAATCGAAAGGGTTAAAAAGCAAAGGAAAAACGAAGCGGGAACCACGAAGAACTTCCGGCAGGACGACGACATAAGCCACCCCCCAAACCAACCGAGCGGCCATATTCTGGCACAAATTTGAGCGGACGGCGAAGATTTCGCAATAGAACCGTCAATTTATTTCACTTTCGTCACTCAAAACAGTAACTTCGTCCCAGAAATCAGCTTTCGTACCCCAAGGCGGGGTCTGAAGCGACTTAATGCGGCGCAGTCTGCCCATTATCGGCCGGTTTTGACCCCGAAGGCGCGCCTTTGTCATCCTTGAAAATTCCGGCAATCTTGCCCAGAAACCCCTTCTTTTTCTTCGGATCGGCGTTCGGATCTTGCGGATTATTCGGATCCTGCGCGTTGGCCGCGCTCTGGCCCGGAGGCGCCGGGGTCACGACCTGCGATCCATTAAAGAGCCGCGAAAAGAATCCCTTGATTCCCGCCTGCGCGTCGCAGGTATCGTGCGGCTCCGTACCAGCCACAAAAGCCGACACATAATCATCGGTGCAATTCGGCGTCGCCAGCCGGTTCGTTATTTTATCCAGCTGCACGTCCACCACGCCCGTGGGCTGGCCGAACTCGTGCATATCGGCGTACTGCGGCAGGGCCTGCGCCTTCTTCATGAACTCGGTCCAGATCGGCGCCGCCGTCATCGCGCCGCTTAGGCGCAGATCGCTGTAGTCGTCATATCCCACCCACACAATGCACAACAGATTCGACGTATATCCTGCGAACCAGCCGTCGTGCGAACTTCCCGTCTTTCCCGCCGCCGGCTGCATGAATCCGCGCAACCGCACGGCCGTATATCCCAGGCCGTTATTGATGACGCCCTCCATCATGTTGGTCATGACGTAGGCAATCCGCGGATCGAGGACCTGGCGTTGATCCGTGTTGTAGTTCTGCATCACATCACCCTTGGCATTTCTCACCGATCGCAGCATCACCGGCGACAGACGCACTCCATTGTTCGCAAATGCCGTGTACGCTCCGACCATATCCACGGGAGAAGCGTCATACGATCCCAAGGCCATGGCCGGCGTCGCTTTCACCGAAACGATGCCCGCCGACTTCGCCAGCTCTGCCACCTTGTCGTAGCCAACTTCCTCCGCAACCTTCACCGTCGCGTTATTCAGCGACATGGCCAGCGCATAGCGCAGCGTAACTTCGCCCTTATATTCCTCTTTATAGTTTCGCGGCTCGTAAATCTGGTCGCCGTAGGCAAACGTAGAGGGCGCATCGGTCACCGTCGAAGCCGGTGTAATCACGGTCGTCGACCCATCCAGCGCCGTATTCATCGCCGTCGCATAGACGAAGGGCTTGAAAATCGATCCCGTCGGCCGCTTGGCGACCGCATGATTCAGCTGGCTCCATCCGTAGTCGCGCCCGCCCACCAGCGCCAGAATCGCGCCCGTGTGCGGATCGAGCACCACCATCGCGACCTGCGCCTGCGGCCCCGGCTGCACCGTCGTCTCAAACTTTTTGCCGACTTTGACCTTCTTGGTGCGCATCTTCTTTACCTGGTCATCGACCAGCTTGATGCCCATCTCCACCGACTGCGCGGCCGCCTTCTGCAAATCCGGATCAAGTGTCGTGTAAATGCGGTAAGACGAATCGTTCAGATCGCTCTCGTTGAATTTGCCGTTCAACGTCTCGCGCACCATGTCGACGAAATACGGCGCGTCGCTCGCCTCCACATTGGGCGGAGCCAGTTTCAGCGGCGTCGCCTTTGCTTTGTCCGCTTCTTCGCGCGTAATGGCGTGGGTGTCAACCATTGACTCCAGCACCAGATTGCGCCGCTCCAGCGCACGCTCCGGATGTCGGTATGGCGAGAGATAGCTGGGCCGCTGAATCAGTCCCGCCAGCAGCGCGGCTTCCGGCAGCGTAACGTCTTTCAGATCCTTATTGAAATACGACCTCGCCGCTTCGGCGAAGCCGCTGATTCCGAACGATCCCCGTTGCCCCAGCGGCACCATGTTGGCATAGAACTCGAAGATCTCCTGCTTCGAGAATTTCTGCTCCAGCTCCTCCGCAATCAGCATTTCCGTCAGCTTGCGCTTCACGGTTTTTTCCGGAGTCAGAAAAATTCCTCGCGAAACCTGCATGGTGATCGTCGAACCGCCCTGCTCGTGCCTTCCGCGCACCACATCGATCCATGCCGCCTCGGCCATGCGCAGAAAATTCACCCCGCTGTGTTCGAAGAAGCGCCGGTCTTCGATCGCCAGCGTCGCCTGCACCAGCTTCGGAGGAATATCGCTGTACTTCACCACCTGCCGCTTCGACCGCTGCTCGGAATCAAACAGCGCCGTCACCAGTTGCGGCTCAAGCTCGTAGGCGGAAAGCTCATTGCCTTTGCTCGTGATCTTGTCGATCTCGCCATCCGCGATCGTAATCCGCGCCGGCTCGGGACTGTGATACGACTCCGGCCCCGGCGTCACCTCAATCCCATCGCTGAGCATCCGGAACGATCCCATCACCGATTGTCTGTCTTTCGTTGCGCCATCCTTGGACGCGCCCTCTTTCGCAGGCGTCTCCTTGCTCACGTGCGCCGCGTCGGAATAACCGGCTTCCCGCAAATCCGCCGCAATCTCTTTAGCATCAATCTTTTCCCCGTCACGCAGGGTCTTGGGCAGGGCGTAAATCTTGGCGGAATTGGCGAATACCGGCGTGCGGAA
>Ga0206795_1026_pt1 | contig 33326 bp, 34 predicted proteins | sample Alteio_BWOrgCont_71_FD_152872 | JGI IMG/M metagenome (GOLD analysis project Ga0206795, IMG submission 152872) | Enriched cells from forest soil in Barre Woods Harvard Forest LTER site, Petersham, Massachusetts, United States -... | ecosystem: Environmental > Terrestrial > Soil > Temperate forest >... | reverse complement strand
CTTGGATACGCGTCCTGGCGCGACTCGAAGACGGCAATCCTTGTCTTCAATCGTGGCACAGCGACAAGTACAGTGGTTCAAGGGGTTCGAACGGAGACCGAGAAGCACCAGCACTATAAGCGCACACTAAATTGGCGACACGAGAGCGGATTTCGATTTGTCTTCCATCAGCCTGGGGATCCAAATCGAGAGATCATTGTCACTGTGCTGGTTTTCGACGTACCAAGTTGACGGAGTTGGGTTTGGAGCCGGCATTTTCGGCAGAATATGCGATGACGCTGACGAAGATCGTGTCGGGTGGACAGACAGGGGTGGACCGCGGTGCGCTCGATGCGGCGCTTGCGGCGAAGTTTCCGTGTGGTGGGTGGGCGCCCGGGGATCGAATGGCGGAGGATGGCATCATCGCTGAGCGGTATCCGTTGGTGGTATTGCCCAAGGCTGGGTATCGGCAGCGCACGCGGCAGAATGTGATTGATAGCGATGGAACGGCGATTCTGTATTACGAGATGCTGAAGGGTGGCACGCGCTTGACGCGGAATCTCTGTGCGTTGGAGAAGAAGCTTTGCATTCTGATCGATGCGCGCCGAATTTCGGCGCCTATAGAGGCTGCGGAGGCCATCGTGAAGTTTGTGGAGGAGCAGGGGATTCAGACTCTTAATATCGCGGGTCCTCGCGCGAGTGGGTGGTTGGGCGGGCATGATTTTGCGATGGAGGTGGTGGGGGACGTAATTCGATTTAGCCGAAGCAGCGCAACGGGTTGGAAAAATTAGTATTGCGCAAAAGGAGTTGCAATGTCGGAGCAGATGGACCCGCTATACGACGCACTTGCGGTCATTCTCGAAAACGGGCGACGCGCGCGCATCTCCGCCGGTGATTACGGGCTACTTGAAGCGCTAAAGGAACGGGATATCTCTGTTGCTACTTCCGCAGCTATTCTGTTGAGTAACTTGGGCCAACCACTTGCAGAGATAGTTCAAGCCGATAGTCGATTCCCTGGTAAGGAAGTCCGATTAGTGCGCGGCGAAGGCGGTGGAAGCGGTTTTTATCCAAACTTTATCGGTAGAGCTCTCGTACATCGAGTCCTTGAATCGGGGGAGCCTGCGGAGGCCATTCGATGGCTCGAAAAAGTCCTTAGTACGTCTACTGCGTTTGGGCACTCAATAACCGCTCTTTGGGGAGTTCCAGTCGACGATCGTATTCACCTCACTCCGGAGGTTGATATTGTTCCGATTGCGGATCTTCCAGAGAGTCCACAGAAAACCTGGATATCTACGTCGATGACTGACGGTTTCAACGCATTGCTAGTCAGTGGACTCAATCTCGAGCCGCCTCGTTCGGCGTTGGTAATTCGTAAGCGCATAGATCATTTTGTATTTGCTCCTGAAGCGCCGCCGGTGGAAGGCAATAATGAATATCTGGCGACCCATGAATTGTTTAAGGAGATTACGTTGGCATTGACCGTAAGTGGCCCTCGGGTGCCGATCCAGGTGGCACACTGGTTTACGTTTGAAGATCCCGATTTGCAATTGGCAAACGTTCTTGGAAGCATACGCAGCCAATCACTGATCGAAATCCTGCCAAGATTTGCTCCCAACTATCCGCCGCTCGATTCAATTGAAGCTCCCGCAATGGTACAGGCGTACCTCGAACTTCGCGGAAGAACTAGAGACGTAATACGCGTTGGTATTCAGAGACTTAACCAGGCCCAGCGCCGCCACAATATCGGCGATCGCGCCGTGGAATTTTGCACGGCCGTGGAAGCGCTTCTAGGCGACAATCAGAAGACCGAGATGACTCATAAAATAAAATCACGGGCTGCGCGTTTACTAGGTGGGTCTATCGAAATTCGGCAAAGAAACGCCGCAATTCTCGGGGAAGCTTATGCTGTCCGAAGTTCGCTAGTACATACTGGACGAGTCGATGAAAAGACCAAAGTTGTTCACGGCGAAACGTTGACGCGAGCGGAGATGGTCGAGCGCGCCATAAACATGGGCATCGATATAGTCAAACTGATCATCAGGAGGGGTTCGATTCCCGACTGGACCGCATTCGACATTACGGAGCAGCATCCGTAATGAGTAATTCGCCGACGATCGTGAAACCGCGTTCCCGGCGGTGCAACGGGGTATCGAGTCTTCGTTGGCAAGAGCACGTGCAAGGATAGGTGTATCTGAAATTCTCAACCTACCAGGATCGCGCACGGAAGAGCGACCGCACCGGGGACGATACTTATCGAGCTACGCTAATCGCCGTCTTAGGTCTGTCAGGGGAAGCTGGGACGCTCGCGACGACCTTGAAAAAGCGCCTTCGAGATGGAGATGCGTACAAGCTTTATGGAGCAAACGTTTCGGAAGAGCTAGGCGATCTCCTCTGGTACATTTCCACGATCGCTACGAAGTTCGGCCTCAGCCTCGATCGCGTCGCCCGGGACAATCTCCGTAAGGTTTCACTGCGATGGCCTACTGCTGCTACTTCGATAGCGTCTGCCCCGCGATATTTTGACGCAAAGTTTCCGCCGCGGCAGCGCATACCGAGACGGTTTTCCGTAGATTTTCGGGAAGAGCGCGACAAGAGGCGAATCCTCCGAGTGCGGATTTACCGGAATGGGCGCCCCGTCGGCGACCGCCTTGGCGATAATGCACATGTCGAGGATGGGTACCGCTATCATGACGTCTTTCACCTCGCGTACGCATCGGTTCTCGCGTGGTCTCCTGTCACCAGAAAGCTGTTACGCTGCAAGCGCCGGGCCGACATCAATACCGACGAGGTAGAGGATGGGGGACGCGCCGCGGTAATCGAGGAGGCGATAGCTGCTATTGTTTTCGAGTACGCACAGCAACACGATATGCTCGAAGGGGTTGATACCCTTGATTTTGAGATGCTCAAGGCAGTTACCAGACTTGTTGGCGGTCTCGAGATCAAAGTAGCCTCTTGGCGGGAATGGGAGTTGGCAATACTCGAGGGATACAAGTTTTTCCGAATTCTCAATCGGCACCGCGGCGGGAGGATCCTCGTTGACCTCGATAAGCGCCGGTTAGCCTATTCTCCGCTGGTAATGCGGCATGGCGCGGCTCATACACGCCGCAGATAATCTCGGCGCATGGCGCGCGGGGACCCAGTATTTGCTCGATTGCAAGGGGGAGGCGTCAAACTTGGTTCTTGAGATTGATCGCCCCGTTGAGAACACGTCGGACTGGCATACGCGCTTCGACCCCAGGCGGGAAGGCGTGGGGTACGATCGCATTCGCGATGTCGCGAACACCATTTTTCCGGACCGCACACATAAAAATTCAAGCACGCGAGTCGAATTCTATGCGCGGTACGCAAAAGCACATGACCGACGTCGTCACCATTTTCGGGGATCGTGGGGCACGTACTTTGGACGACTTACCAGCTTCGGCGCCTCGAAAGAAAACCAGCTGGAGCGTGCGATCGCTACGATGGGCCGGTGGACCGTGAATCACAAGGCGGCAATCGTCCTTCACACCTCCTCCGCTGAGACGGACGGCATCCGAACGCGAGGAGGTCCTTGCCTTCAATACATACAAATTCTTTGCCCGGACAGGACAACAGTAGACATGCTGGCGGTGTATAGAAGTCACGACTACTTTAATAAAACGCTCGGCAATTTGGTGGGGCTGGGGCGGTTGCAGAAATTCATTGCGACCGAGTCGGGTCGTCGCGTCGGACGTCTAGTCTGCCACTCGACTCACGCGTTCCTTGGGGCCCCTCGCAAGACAACACGAGCGCTCCTCGCGCGGTGAATCTAAATGAGGAAGATAAGTGAACTACGAGGCGTTTGATAAACTCTGTTCCAAGGTGAGCTTCTGCACGACCTGCCCGCGTATGGACGCGAGCCAACGCGTATTGAGCCGAGCCGCAGGTCCAATCGATGCCCGGGTCATGTTTATCGGCGAGGCTCCGGGTAGGCTTGGCGCCGACGCGTCCGGCATCCCATTTCATGGCGACAAGGCGGGCCATAATTTTGAGGCTCTGCTTGAGTTCGCTGGCCTCTCGCGACGGTTCACGTTCATAACAAATGCAGTTCTCTGCAATCCACGGGATGACCAAGGCAACAACACAACTCCACGACGTGACGAGGCAAAGAACTGCAGTTCGCATCTGCGGGCCCAGATTGACATTGTGGCGCCAAGAATCGTCGTCACCCTTGGCGCGGTTGCTTTAGAGGCTTTGCGGTTCGTTAGCCCCCATGATCTCGAACTCTCCACCTCCGTTCGGACGTCCCATTCGTGGTACGGCCGGAAGCTCATTCCGCTGTATCATCCTGGGCAGCGAGCAATGGTTCATCGGAGTCTGGCCAATCAGCGCTCGGACTATCAGTTCGTGGCGGAGCAAATCCGTCGAATGGACAAGCCGAATGTCAAACGCAGCGGGACGGTGAGGGCGGATGTCGCCGGGATTACGCGAGAGATAGTCTCCGCCAAGAGAAAGCTTTCTTATTTTGCACTCCACAAGCTCTTCTATTTGGTCGAGTACGAGGCCGTCAAGCAATACGGTCATCCATTGACGAGGGCCTTTTTCGTTCGACAGAAAGATGGCCCCTATTGCACCGACCTGCATCTCTTCAAGGTGCGGAGAGCAATTCCAGAACTCACTATCTCGCGGGACGGGCTATCAATCGAGCTAACGCCAGCGACAACTACCCTTTTTCGGGCACTGCCGGGTACGGATACCGAGCGAGGTGATGCCGACGTGCGGAATTTTGTTGCAGGGGTTGTCGCCAGATACGCTAATTTGAGCGATGCGGAGCTGAAGACAAAGGTGTACTTGACGACCCCGATGAGGAAGATCCTTCGACAGGAGCGCGATCAACTCGCAAATCTATATAACGCTCCAATCGATTTTGTCCACCACTCTGTCGAACCGGAGCGTCCGGCGCGACCCGTGATGAAGGCGCAATAAATTAGGGCGAGGCGCACAGGCGAAGCCGAAGCCGAGTCCGTGGAGACACCTCCTACAGATTAAGACTTGATATCGCATTCGCAATACTGGGCACCGCGGCTCGCCTGTCCCAGCCGATTGTGATTCTCGACACGCCGGATATTCAGTTAAGATGTAACCCTCTAGGCTCACAATCGGGGCCCGGGAAGTCGCCATGAAATCAAGGATCCTAGTTTATTTGACGTTGCTTTTTGGCGGCGCTGCCAACGCTGGCGACAAGTTCTCCGATGTCGTCCAAATGGCGCCCGATACTTACTCGATAAGCCGGACTGATCATGGCGGCATCTTCGGCAACGCCGGCAAAATGCGAACCAAGGTTATCCAGGAGGCCAACGATTTCGCGCAGTCGAAAGGCAAGGTAGCCGTGATGAAGTACATACAGGAAACGCCCATGGTGGTCGCCCACAACTTTGCGTCGATCGAATACACCTTCTGGGTGCTAGATAAAGATGACGCGGACGCTCGTCGAATAAGCGTTCGTCAAGATGCGAATGTTCGGGTGCAAGTCGACCAGCGAACAACGGCCCCGGGTGCCGCTCAGTCATCGCCTGGGGCGACGAAGCCCGATCTTTACACTGAATTGACTAAGCTCGACGATTTACACAAGCGCGGTATATTGACCGACGCGGAGTTTGAGCAGCTGAAACAAAAAATTCTCGCCAGTCAGTAGCGTGTTCTCGTGCTTGACGATATCGGCAACGGTATTCTTGCTTGGCCTGAAGAAATTTATTGGGGATACCAAGCCAAGGAGTAGGGTGCGGTCGCCGCTGTAAAGTGATCGTAGGCGGTCGGATTTTTTTAGTTGGTGTAGAAATTGACTATACAGCGCGTGAGATTACCAGGAACTCGAACGGCGGCCCGACATTTGAGCCGGCGGTTGCGGTCAGAAGCTCCAGCATCTGAGTTATCACACTAGCGGATGTTCCAGGCACGCGCTGCTCAAGCTGCGCATTCTGTACGCCTCGCAGCACCAGGGGTAGGGGACCGCCTATCCCCGAGACGATTTTCTGAGGGCTGGCTCCGCTCATGCACCCATCGAACAGAGCGGGCGTGTCGTGATCGTCCAAGCCGCCAACTAGCGCCCGCATGTCATCTGCACCTCTGAAGTGATCCTGTAGGAAGGCGATTACCTCTCTAACACTCCACTCGGATTGCAAGTCGTCGGCGATCACCTTTGGAACGCGGACGTTGGGCGGCCCGCTACCGTACGTGGCTATTCCAACACGCGTGAGTTTGAACAGCTTTCTATCAATCATCGACGCCGTTTTCACTATGGCGCCATTGCTGGCATCGATCGTGTAAACCTGGGTCTTCGAGTCTGCACCGAGCACTACTGAGTCACCAACACATGCGCCAAGCACCAATGTCACGGCGGGACACCAATGGCGCGTGTCTCACCGCTGATTGTGATTTCCCTTTGTGGGGTCCGCACGCCTGTTAGTTGCATGGATTTTCGATTGAGCGTGAGACAGACTGTGGACTTTTCGCGTCGCCGCCGCGCTGGCGGTAAATGATCCACCATTTGTTCAGGTCATCCTGAGCAGCGACGAGCGACTCCCCCGCGTAGCGCTTGGTGTAAAGATTCGTAATGCCTGAAGCTTCCTCAATCCGTCTTTCGCGATCTAGCGTCTGCTGTGCTTCGGACTCCCGGTCCAGCGCGTCCAAGATACGCGTTTCTGCCATGTATCGAAGGTAAGCGTAGGACCGCAGGCACTCCTGATGTGACTTGATTTCCAGCTCCCTCGTTTGCTGATCTCGAAAGTCAGTAGCGCGTTGGTTTTTTATTGACTCATCGTTGTGATGGATCTCTCCGCTGGCGTCCATTGCCCCACGGCGTTGGGCCAGCAAGGATTGGCGCTCTTTATCTTGGTTGGTCGGCGGCGAAGTAAAGCATGACGAAACCCACGTCTGAGCCGCATCGAAGTCCTCTCCCGTCCAGCCTTTGAAATAGGTGCTACTAGGGTGATCTAGGGCGTAGTCCAAATCAGCAAAATCGCGGCAGGTCCTATTCTCACCGCGGAGTAATGTCGAACCGTACGCGGTTGATAACAGCATGAACAAGACGCAGACTGCGGCTAGCAGGCTTACCGATCGGGGTGACACACATACTGTGTAGCGCATCTTAGTCTTGCGGGAGATCATATAATTCTAATCGCCGGCCGAATAGCAAGACGAAGCTTTGTATGAAAAGAAACCTCCTCCTTTCCTTATTCGTCCTTCTAACCACGCTTTCCGCGGGGACTGGGTTCGCCGGATTGGAGAAAGCTGAGTCTGCGTATGAGAAACAAGATTATGCAACAGCACTTAAGGAGGCTCGGCCATTGGCAGAAAAGGGTGACGCGCTCGCACAAACTATATTAGGCCTAATGTATTACAATGGCCGCGGCGTTCCTCAAGATTATGCGCAAGGGGTTGCCTGGTTCCGCAAGGCTGCCGCGCAGGGCAATTCCGTTGCTCAGGACGAATTGGGTCGCGCGTACCTGTTCGGAAGTAGTGTTCCTCAAGACTACGCAGAGGCGGCTTCGTGGTTCCGCAAAGCCGCGGATCAGGGACACGCAGAAGCTGAATTCAGCTTGGGCCTGGCTTACGAGAAAGGGCGCGGCGTTCCACAAGACTATGAGCTGGCACTAGCGTGGTACCTCAAGGCGGCTATGCAAGGAAAGCCTGAGGCCCAAAATAACCTAGCTAACCTGTATCAAAAGGGTGAGGGCACGCCGAAAGACGACGCCCGAGCATTACTGTGGTATCGAAAATCGGCGGAGCAGGGCTACGCCACTGCGCAAGCCGTGTTGGGCTTTATGTACGGTACCGGATCGGGCGTTCCTAAAGACGCTGTGCAAGCCGTGGAGTGGTATCGAAAGGCCGCGGCGCAGGGAAATACTACTGCTCAAAGCAACCTGCGCATTGTGGAAACTCAGCTGGACCCGGCGCAGCGTGAAACACTAGAAAAAAAGCGGATTCAGGAAATTGAGGCTCGTGGTTACCAATTTCTGAGTTTCACCGATTTCGAACTAGACGCTAAATCCATGCCTTTGGGGAAAAAAATCGCAATTACTGGGCTATATCAAGTACAAGGACAAATGGAAACGCTCGCGGAAAGGCTCTCCCCCGATGCGCTTAGCGTGCTTCTGATAACGGATGATGCGTCACGCCCAACACGGAAGCAATTTATCGAATGCCGGCGGATAGGTATGTATTGTACTTTGACCCTTCTTGGACACACCAGTGCCTGTAACGTGACGTGGTTGGGCCACTACGTTTCAAGTAAAGTTTGCCTTTCTGTTGAGGCAGATTGGGATTCAGCAAAGACTCCATAGATCTCACGATTACCCGACTAGCGGGTCGGCGGCTCCACGTATGTCCCACCAAAAGGGATTTCAAAATGCCAGGAACGGGCTCGGTGTCGACCTTGGCTGACCCCTTAGTTCTCGGACAAATTCAAGCGGCTTACCGTATATATCAAGGCCTCGCCCAGTGGAAAATCGCTGAAACCTCGCTCGAGTGCTTACACACGGCAATCCCAGAATTTGGTCCAGAGGCCTGCCTGCTTAAGACCGTAGCGGTTAACGCAATCTACTCCACAAACCTAAGAGCCACTACACGGATGTCAAAGTGGATATTGGAAATTATGGCTAACGGGCCGCTTGAAACGGGGCCAGAGATGGTGGAGAAAATTGCCGCGTTGCCGAACAAGGACGGCGAGGTCAGTCGCACATTCACGAGTTTCGCCGCGAAGTTCTGTCACTTCTTTATTGACAAAGAGGTTTATCCAATTTTTGACGAGGCGGCTCGCGCGACGCTAAAACATCATTTGGGCAAGCGTTACGAAAATGAACGTCAGCGACCGTACGCAGGGTTTTGTCGAAACATCCTAGCCCTTCGCGCAGACGCTTCATTGAAATGTAGCAACGCAGAACTAGATCGGTATCTATGGATCACCGGGATGTACATTCGATGGCTGGACCACAGTGAAGGGGAAAATCTCCTAATAAATGAGGAGCTTCTCAATTTTTTTCTAAATCCGGCAGCGGGCGCAGCCGACCTTGACACCATGTTGCCGTCTTCTTTGGAGCGCACTTTCGCTGTGGGGGTTGAGGGGGCATCTACGTGAAGGGGTAGGCTCCGATCGCCGCTGTAAAGCAATCGTAGGCGGTTGAATTTCGCGGAGCGACACGAAAAATCTAGGAAAAAGGCGAAAAAAGCCGCCGACCCGAAGGCCGGCGGCCTGAGGGTCGATCTAAGTCACGATGCGACCGCGCGTACGCGCCTCGTCGGCGTACGCTGAGATGGGCTTGTCGGCTTCGAAGTGCATATCGCGTTCGATGGGAAGGCCGAGCGGGCCGCGGAGCTCACGCAGTTCGCGCATTGAGACATAGCCTAGTTCCGGTGTACCCATGCCAAGATCAGCGAGACCGAATGCAATATCGTCGTTGCCTAATTCCGTGAGGAGCCAGGTGCATTGGGCGTCGGGTGTGAAGAGCTTGACGACGGGTTTGAAGTCGATGTCGGACTCACCGGCCTCCATTCGAGCGATTTGCGCTTGGCAGTTGGCCATGAGTTGTTCGTGTTGAGTTTTGGTGATGAGTGTCATGATGAAGATCCTTGTGTGTTGGCGGACCCGAGTGGTCCGGTCACAAAAACCCCGGACCACGAAGGGTCCGCCCAAGGAGCTTCGAGTGATACTCAGCCAGGAGCGCGCAGGGTGAGTCGCACGCGACGAACGCCAGTGCATGAATGCACTGGCCGGCCCGCAGCGAGGCAGGATGCCGGAGCGTTGCGGCGCAAGGAACCGATCAGGCGAATCACGAAGCGAATTCGGCGCAGCCAAACGCGGACAGGCGGGGAGGGACCCCACTGGTCCCTTGGGTTAGAGGCCCGGGACCAATGGGGTCCTGGGAGTCGAGCGTCACTCATCGGTGAGCAATGCTTGCGCCAGGGTTAAAGCACCGAGCGTGACAGCGATTGTGCTGGCGCGGCCGGTGCGGGCATTTCCGAGAAGAAGGGCAGGGAATCAAACTGTCTTGCCCGGGCGACCGGCAACAGCCAGCCAACGGCAGTTCGGGTCCTTGAATGACGCCTGGCACCGGAACTTCGCGGCTTTTGCCACCCTTTAGACGCAGTCGTATAATCAGCCGGCAATTGCCGTAGGAGATAACTGCCAATCTAGGAGTTACATATGAACGGTAAAGTCTGCGCTCTATTGGTGATTACCGGCGTCGTGCTTGGTGCATGTGCGACACCACGAACATCCAACAATCCCGCGCTTGCGAAATGGGCAGGTCAGTACGGATGGCAACCTTACTCATTGAACGGCGAACAGGTTTATTGCCACGACGGAACCGGTGCCGGCGCGCGATGTATGCCGTCCAATCATATGGCCATTATGATGGCCGAGAACCAGCCGCCAATCGCAACGCGTTCGATTGTCTTGTATGACTCGCCTTATAGCACTACCCGCTGAACGGAGCGGAGCACTAAGGTTTTAGGCATTAGCCCGCAGAGTAACCCGCGGGTATTCAGTTGTTGAGGGGCGCTCAAAGCGGCCCTTGCATTTTTTAGTACGCGGCGTGCGGGCGAGAAAGTGCCGCGTTCGACTGCCCACAGACAACATTTGCGTATTGAAACGAAATGTGAGGCAGTCGGAGGACGTTCTCAAGACTACTTTGGGAGCACGCATGGATAGACGAAGCACCACACCGAACGCGCGGAAACCATTCTGCAACTCGATCACTGGGAATCTCATCGTCTTAGTCGTCGCCGCGACGCTGTCATTGCTGGCGAGCGGCGCCATTTCCGCGGGAGACACGCCGACAAATAACTCTGAATTGGAGCGCAATATACGGACGTTCATACAGTCTGTAGTCGCCGTTCACAATGATGCCGATTACGCGCTTTGGCCCGTGCCCGTCTGCCCGTTTGTCTCGGGCATTTCACCGCAGCAAAAAGATTTTGTGTTCACACATCTGTCGGGCATAGCCCAAGCGGCGGGCGTGCTGCCGACGACAGCGAATTGTTCGCCCAACATGTTCATCTATTTCACCCCGGATCCTGATGCCCTGTTAGTGAAGCTTCGCCATAGCGATCCGCGTTTGTTCGATACACCCAACGGCGTGGCCCCGCTTAATCATTTTATGAACACCGCCCGCCCGATTCGCGTTTGGTATAACGACTATATCGATAGTAAAGTCAGCGGAAGCCGACTCGTTCGCGACTACATACGGTTGATCAGTAACTCCATCATAGTCGTGGACACGAAGCGTATTGGTAACGCGAATCTCGGGCAGGTCGCTGACTACATCGCTTTGGTTGGTTTGGCGGAAGTTAATCTGGATAGTGACCTCGGCAACGCGCCGACGATCTTGCGAATATTCGGATCGTCTGGTGACGAAAAGATTCCTGGTTTGACTAGCTGGGACCAAGCTTTGCTTAGATCGATGTACCGCACACCACCTAGAGATGCAACGCGTCTATCGGAGGTGGAGACGACGGCAGTTCGATACGTTGAAGAAGGCTCACACTAAGTCTATTACCGCTGGCGGCCTCTCAGGCCGCGGCGCGTATTCAGGCATTCAATAGCTCGCTCGTGACTGGCGGCGAAGGTATGATCCGCGGAACTCAAGGCTACGCTGAGCACGCGTCCGAACTCATCGAGCGCTACGAGTCTCTCTCGTTCGCCTACAAGCATGAGTCAGTGCTTCACTTGATCCCGAGGGCGCCGGGAAAGGCCATGGATATCGGCGCCGGAACCGGTGCCGACGCCGCGTGGTTAGTGAAACAAGGCCATCTAGTCGTAGCAGTCGAGCCAACCGACGCGTTCCGGGAATTCGGTATCAAGCACCACCCGTCGTCCCTTATCGAGTGGGTGAACGATTCACTTCCACAGTTGGTTGGCGTTGCACAGCGAAAGCGCGAATTCCGCCTCGTCATGTTTACGGCCGTATGGATGCATCTCGACGAGCATGAACGGCGAGTCGCCATGCCGGTTGTAGCCTCACTTCTTGCGCCCAGCGGAGTTCTCATCATGGCCCTTCGCCACGGGCTCGTACCCACCGAGCGAATCATGTTCGCCGTGTCCGCAGAAGAAACGGTAGCGCTTGCCGAGGCACAAGGACTTCGCTGCGTGCTCAACGTTCGTGCCGATTCGAAGGTCGCCGCGAATCGGGAGGCGGGTGTAACCTGGTCGCGCATAGCATTCGCACGAGGCTTGTCAGCGTGAAACCTAAGGCTGACCGACGGAATTCGCTTCCGGATCACCGTAGCAAGACTTTGCTGCGCCTTTTTCTGAAAATACTCAGTCTAGGCGCTGTGCGACGTTCCCGCTTCGGCGGCGATGAACGTCAAATGAACTACTGCCAAGGTCGGTAGAACTGCGACGAGCACGAATATTTTAAATATTTGCCACCTATCCGGCAGCAGACTGGCTCCATTACTCAGAGCCAAGGATAGATATGAGACAGCCGTCCATGCCGCAAGAATGTGCAACGCGGTGCGGGTCACGCGGCCGATCGTTCTCTTAAGCACCAATACCAAAGCGGAAATAACAAGTCCTACAGGACCGATCAGCGTAGCGGACGCATACCGCAAAGAGGTTGCGAGGGGCCACACCCCACGTTCCGCACTCAAGGTCACACCCACAAATAAAAATGTCACGGGCACAAAGCAGATGAGCATCTCCAAGCTCAGCACCCAACGGGAGACGTGGCAAATTGGGTGAGTCATGGTGCGCATCCTTTCGATGTATCCCGCGACTATGCAGCCGATTGCCCATCTGATGGCGGCGCCAGCCCTCGGCAAATGATCTACTTCGGCGATCATCGCCTGCGACCACTCACGACGCTCGGGCGGCAAGATCCTTGCCGCGTGGACGGTGAGACCCGATGCTACCCGCCAGGCGAGAGACTGTCGGTCAGTCACGTTAGTCTCCCCAGTGGCTCGCGGGAGTTGGACCGGTTGGTATTGGCCAGCTGCTCTTTGGCGAACGCCGTGCCGTTTGCCGTCAATCGGTACATGTGGCGCGGCGGCCGGCCTTGAGTTGATGAAGGCTGCCATTTGGATTCCAGCAGCTTCCGGTCGCAGAGGCGCATGAGGATTGGGTATAGCGTCCCCGATTTAAGCTCCGTTATTTGCGCCAATTCATAGCCGTACTGCCAGGACCGGGGCTGCTCCATCATGGCGGCAAGGAGCGATAACGTGTGCGCGGAAGCTTTACGACTACGCTGCATTCTGCATAAGTCTACATATATAGAGAATAAAATCAAGCCCAACTTCCGAGTCGAAGATATCCGTCATAAATGACAGTGGAACCCTGGGTCGCCGGCAGCGGGGGGGTACAACGGGGCAAGAACGGCGCGACCAGTCGCGCGCCTAGGGCCCACAAAGTAGGTATGCTGGTGCGCTTCGGCAGTTACCGTTCTAGTCACAGTAACTTGAGATTAATCGGACGCTCCAATGCAATGAATCAGCACCCAAACAATCCAGCGAGCAATCAGCTAAGAGCGGGCGTAGCGATGGATCAATTGCGCGATGCTGTCGAGAAGTCTGGCTATCCCCTGCAAACGGAAATTGGAGACCTACTTCGCAAATCATTCTCTGCCCAGGAAGAATGGTGCTATGTAGATCGGGATTCGGGGGATCTCCGCTCAATTGATATTCGTGCGGACATGTCCCTGCACGACGAGGACAGCGCTCAACCGCGTGTTCGTCCTCAACTAACGCTTCTGGTTGAATGCAAACACTCGCAATTGCCGTACGTGTTCTTCGAGTCTACAGCTCCTAAGGGATTGATTGATCACCCCAAGATTCACGGGTTGCATAAATCGACGGTCAAAATATCAAGCGATGATGATCCGTCAACGTGGACATTCACCGTCATTCACGCCCTTCATTTGCATGACCACGCATTTCAGACGGCTCCTTTGTATTGCAATTCATTTAGCAAGGCAGTCAGAAAGGGTGCTGACATCGAGCTTTCGGGCACGGAGGCTTACAGTGGTCTTGTGTTGCCATTGATCAAATCGCTAGAGCATTTGGCAAATGCGGAGGCACCGCCCAAGACTGCCTGGTACTTTGATGCCCATCTATCTGTGGGGGTGGGCGTACTCGATGCTCCGATGGTCGTGGCGCGAAGACAGCCAAAGGATACCAACCTCGAACTTGTGCCTTGGGTGCGAATTCTGCGTCACGAATATTCCGCCGATAGAGAGTTTGGGGAAAGAGACCGCATGTGGGCTATCGACGTCGTACACAAGGACTACGTGGATGGATACCTGGTCACTCACCTCCTGCCATTTGCCAGAGACTTTGCAGCGAAAGTTCTCGCTCACACTACTGAACTTGCCACAGGCGAGGCCTTCGCCGCAGGCATGGGTGCTGACAGCTGGCGCGATATAGCGGGTCGGCTGAGGCCCGCCCAGCTTAGGGCTGTCGTTAAGCGAACACGCGACGTGGGGCAGCATCTATTGAAGATGCGCAGGGCCAAGGGTAAAGGCAAATCTTCGGGCAAGTGAGTACGCTCTATAAGCTTGTCGGAGGTACGGTATATCGCTGCAATCCCAACCCTGATTCCGTCATGCCATTGCGCATGATAAAGGAGGTTATCATTCACAATAATGGGGATTTGAGATAGACTTTTGAGTCCGTGGCCAGGGGTCTGGATTCTGAGCATTAAGCTACCTGCAATTCATCAGAAAGCCGTTGCCGGCGCGGTTTTGGCGCAAGTTCCGAGCGTTTTTGCTCCAACGCCGGCGGCTGCCAAGCGATTCCTCGAGTTCTTTGCCGCCAACATCCGAAATCCGAACACCCGACGTGCGTATCTTCGTGCGGTCCGAGAGTTCGCCGGCTGGTGCGGCGCCAATGATCTGGAAGACCTCATCGACATAGAGCCGATTCACGTATCGGCATACATCGAGCTCCTCGGTCGACGTTTAGCCAAGCCGTCCGTCAAGCAGCACCTGGCTGCCGTCAGAATGCTGTTTGATTGGCTGGTGATCGGCCAGGTGGTGGCCACTAATCCGGCAGCGCCAGTCCGAGGACCCAAGTACTCGGTCAAGAAAGGCAAGACGCCAGTTCTGACCCAGGAGGAAGCTCGAGCGTTGCTCGATTCGATCGATGCCTCAACGGCTGTCGGATTGCGAGACCGTGCCTTGATAGCGACCATGATTTACACCTTTGGGCGAGTCGGGGCGGTCACAAAGATGCGAGTCGAGGACTATTACACTCAAGGCCGCCGCGGCTGGATGCGGCTGCACGAGAAAGGTGGCAAACGGCATGAGATGCCCTGCAACCACAATTTGGAAGCCTACATCGATGGCTATATCGCCGCGGCCGCGATCGCCGGCGACGCTAAGGGGTATCTATTTCGAACCACAAGAAGCAAGACCGGTACATTGACCAGTAACCCTATGACGCAGTCCGATGTTTACCGCATGATCCGCCGGCGGGCGTTCGCGACCGGAATTAAGACCCGGGTTGGCAATCACTCGTTTCGGGCGACTGGAATCACTCAGTACTTAAAAAACGGCGGACGCCGAGAGATTGCGCAACAGATGGCGGCGCACGAGTCGCCGCGGACCACGGCGCTGTATGATCGCAGGGACGATGAAGTGGCGGTGGACGAAGTCGAGAGAATTTTAATTTGAGAGTGAGGCGTCTCGATTTCCACGATCATGTTGAGACCCGTCTAACATTCCGAGCCTTCACGGTGCGCTAGGCTTTTCCCGGTAGATTGAGCAATACAGGGACTGTAAATGAGCCAATCCGATTTACTTCCAGCCGCAGATGCTGCCGTTATTGACCGGCCTCTGATTGCTTTCGCATTTCTCGCGCAGGCAACACAGGTTGAAGGCGATATGATGAGCGGACTGACGCCCATCTTCAAGCCAATCGCCAAACAACGGGTCGGTAAGAAATTCGACGCAAACGAGTTTGCGGCTGCAGTTGCCTCTCTTTATGGCATAAAGATACATCCGTGGGCCGTTGACGATTTGGCAAGTCGACTCGAGAAGTCCGGCCTGCTCGTGGCAGTGCAGGTAACTAAAGACGTACATGAGTATGTCTATGGAAACGTCGAGGCCACGTTTGACGATGTAAAAGAAGCTGACATACGCCGAGTCATTGGCAAGTTCGTTGAGTTTGCTCAACCCCTACTAGTTCGTCTCAATGCGAAAATTGACGAGAAGGCATTGGAAGACGGCTTTTTCGACGAGCTTACGGCAGTCGACTTTCATTCAATTCTTTTGCAGCCAGAGCGAAAGGATCTAAGTGCCTCGACGCTAGGAGTACCTCGAAAGCCCGAAGAACAACAGCATCAGAAAGACCTCACGGCGCGGTCGCACTTAGACGTCCTGTGCGCCGCATTTATCGTCGAGATATTTCACTCAGATCGACCGCTTTATGATTTAGTCGCTAGAATTGCGACAGGCGCGCTACTAGCGCAGGTTGTATTGAATATCCAGGATCCAGGCAAGACCGCCTCCCTACTGACTCTTCGCGTATTACTTGATGCCCCGCTGGTTATGTCTCTCCTCGATTTGACGAGCGAGGAATCGTTTAAATATGCCAGCGAATTAAGAAAGGCTCTCAAAGAACACGATGCCACGATTGAAGTCTTCAGGCACTCCCTTGACGAGATTAGAGATAATCTTCGCGCCGTAATTAGTGGCGTCTCTCAGGGCGTAGGATTCGGGGCGACAGCGAGGCGTCTGCAGTCCCCTACATTCAGAGCATACGTGGGCGGGGTATTAAAGGATCTTGAGGCCGCGGTGGCGAGATCGGGGATTCGGATCGTGGAAGCGCCCGTCGTGGACGCTTACTACAGGTTCTTCACTGAAAGCGACGAAGATTATTTCTATGGAATGCTCGGATCGTTCTGGAATCCTACCGCTCAAAAGCGTGACGCTGCATCGATTGCGGGAGTAATGCGCCTTCGTCAGGGCCACAAAGCGCGCATGAGTGCGTTTCACCAGGCCAAATATGTGTTTGTAACTCAAAATCCGCGAGTCGCGGAATGCTCCGCCAAAATGCTTACCACATTAAAGCTGGGATCCTTCAATGATGTTCCCGCTGCGATAACGGATCGTTTCTTGGCGGGCTTAATATGGATTCTCTACGGGGGAAAGGCCGCAGAGTTGACCCGTTATCGCCTTTTGGCCAGTTGCACTGCGGCCCTCGAAGTGCGCAACGATGTGATGATCAAAATGCACGGATTCTTGACGAAAATCGACGAGACGAAAGCCAAACAGTTTCGCGCGATGATGACGGACGAGCGCGCCGGCCAGCATCTCATGCAGCTAACGCTCGGCGACTCATTGTTGATACCGTCGACTGCGGACGCGGAGGCCATTCTACAAAAACTGGAGTCACGCTTCGAGGCGAAGCACAAAGCGGTCGCGGACAAAGCTATCGAGAAGGTCACCGCCAATGCAGCGGAGATAGTGCGACAAGCTGAGGCTGCTCGCGAACGCGAGGCCCAGTTTGCGCGTGACGCGACCATGAATGAAATTCAGGTACGCGCCGAGCTTCAGACTGCCCGTCAAACGGCGGAACGGGAGCGACAGCAGTCCGCGGAACGCGAGCTAAGCAGAGCCAATAGCGACGAGCAGGCTCGCAAAGCCCTTGAAGCGCGGCTAAATGCGGAGAGAAACGTGCGCATAGCGGAAAAAATGCCGCTGATTCAGAAATGTGTCAAAAGTGCTCTTGCGGTGGAGCGGAATAGAACGTTGATCCTTGCCGCCTCAGTTGGTTTAGTGCTCTTCGCCTCGGCACTTTTGGGCACCGAATGGTTTACCAAGCTAGATAGCAGATGGTCGCTTGTTGGTGCAATTGTCGCCGGCGTTGTCGGGTCAGTCAGCTTCTGGAATTATCCGCAATTGTTATTCGGCGAATGGGTTCGGCGCGCACGAGATCGCGAATTCGAGAGACAGTTGAAAGAGTTCGCGCTCATGGACTACAGGGAATTCTTTGCCATTAATTGGGATACGGGAACGATAGGCCCCCCAGCATCTTTAGTGCGACAACCAGGGAGTAGTCTCTAACCTGTGTGACTCTTGATAAAAACTATATTATCAATATAGAAACTTTGTAGCCGCTCCTAAGCTGCTGCCTTCAGTGAGCGGGCCGCTTTCGAGCAGCAAAATTGTCTTGATGTCATTGCGTGGGGAGTATCCGTCCGGGCACGGGTGTCAACGGGAAATGTACCGCTGCGCCGCGGAGACAGTTCTGAACCTGGCAATTAATATCTAGGAGTGTTCCTCGCTGTCGGAATCCGAGGAGAGCGCCTTCGCCTGGCGAATCTTGGCGGCTGATTCTTCCCAGCGTGCGGCGGCGCGTGCTTCGACAGGATCGGACAACACTGCATTGTAAGCAGCGTCCTCGACGGCTCGCTGACCTTTGCGATACGCGGCAGCATCTTCGGCGGTGCCGTCGCCGTAGATTGCGGCCTGTAATTCTCGCGGATGTTCGTTTGCGAATTTCACGCCTGCTGCAGCAGCCGCCTCGGATGCAAGGCGGTGTAGTTCTTCTCGTTCATCCCAGCGGTGCATATAGTTTCGCCACATACCCCGGAGGATTGCCCATCCAACTAGGACGATTAATAAAGCAATAACAATCACAGTGTCGCGCATGTGACGATCAGAATAGATCAACAGCTTCGTTGTCTATCCACGCTTGAATGATCGCCCGGGACGGATCGCCCGGTCCTAACATCGCGAGCTTCCTTCGGTTCGCGATCGCTGCTCGCATGTCGACGGCCCGCTGGTCAGTCACCCCTTCGGTGAGATGCGCCTGATACTCGGTCAGTCGTCCAACTAAATAATCAATGGTCTGCATTCGATATATTCCTAGCTCCAACAGCGGAGCGTTGCACCTATATCGTTACTCCATCGGTCCCCATCTTCAAGCATTTTTTTGGGTGAGCACTACGGCTCTTGGCGACAGCAACCGATTGAACGGAGGCAAGTCGAAGTCACGGCCGCCTCTGACTCGCCGAACGATATGGCGACGCGAGGAGTCATGTCGAGGGCTACAAGAGCCCCCTTTCGGCCATGCTGATGGAATCGCCGCCGGCGACGATGATGTGATCTAGGACTCGGATGTCGACCAAACTCAAAGCATCGCGCAAGCGAGTGGTTATGGCCTCATCGGCTTGTGAAGGTTCGGCGACCCCACTCGGGTGCGGGTGGGCCAGAATTACGCAGGCAGCATTCTGCTTCAAGGCTTCCTTTACGACTTCCCGGGGGTGGACCGACGCCCCGTCGATCGTGCCTTGGAACATTTCCTGGTAGCTGATCACCCGATGCCGTTTGTCGAGGAAGATTACCGCGAAAACTTCTCGCTCGAGCGTTCCGAGTTTGAGGCTCAAGTAGTCGCGCGTCGCCTTTGGGCTCGTAAGCTGTGTGCCGCGACGGACTCGCCGGGACATGTGCTCCCGGGCGGCTGCGATGATTTCATCAGCTGTTGCCGGCCGCGAGCTGCCGTCGTCAAGTTGGGCGAGCAGCGAAGGGGTTGAGGTGTTCATGGTTCGTCTCCGTGTCGGGCGAAATTGCCCGGTGACGGGGACGGCCACGCCGCAGCGGAGCGGTCAAGGCTCGGCAAAGCCGACTCGCGGAGTAGCGCAGCGAGGGTGGCTACAAAGCATCAGTCAATAGAAGCCACCCGAGCGAGCAACGGACGGCCTTGACCGCGAGAACGGCGTGGTAGGATTTAGAAAAACGGGCAATGCAGTCTTCTCTTATGTGTACACAGCTCGAATTGGGATCCAATGGCTAAGTCGGCCTATGTGGCTGCGCTCGATCAAATTCAACTCCTAATGACCGGGTTGCTAAAGCCCTTGGGATTCAGAAAATCCGGACGCGCCTACAATCGATCCGTGGAAGATGGTCTGGTACATGTAGTCGGTTTTCAGATGGGCGAATATCCGATTGGCGACTATGTCATACCGGGAATTCGCGAGAGTTTCTACGGCCGCTTTACCGTGAATCTGGGCGTCATGCTGCCGGCGGTTCGGGATATGGAATATCCTTTGTCTGGTCGCTTCGTTCAGGAGTATCACTGCGAAATTCGCAGCCGATTGGGAGCGCTGGGTTTTGCGGGCGAGGATGTGTGGTGGGATTTGGACTATCGGATAGCGGAGACCGGCGCCGAGATCGTAGGTGCTATGCGCCAAAAGGGAGTCCCATTCCTTGATCGGTTTCCGGACTATCGGTCTGTGCTTGCCGCGCTAGAAAAGGACGGCGAGCTCCCTTCCAAGAATCCCGGCCGCTCGGCCCTGGTTGGCGCTCTAATATGTCACAGCCTCGGGCGACCGGTCGACGCGCGAGCATGGTTCGCCAAGGCGACTGAATATGCCAATAGTCTTCACAACAAGGGATTTGTCGCACATCTGGCCAAACTGCGCGAGAAATGTGGACTGTAGGGAAGGCGGCGCAGTTGGCGGACCGAGACAACGCAAGAGCACGCGATGCTCAACACACGGGTCACTTCTAACATAGGGAAGAATGAAGTGGAAATACAGCGGTTTGCCCGACTTTTGCTGCACATCTCACTTGGCGCATTGATGGCGTTCCCATCATTGTCGGTATCGGCGAGTGCGCAAGCCCCCGAACCGTTCATCATCGGTGAAAGACTCCAGATCGAGTCCAACGTGCTCAAGGAGACCCGGACTTACGTCATCCATACCCCACCTGCCTACAACCGCGGGAAAGATGCCTATCCCGTGCTCGTGCTGCAGGATGCGGAGCCTTACTTCGCGCTTACGACCGCGGCTGTTGATCTCCTATCGGAGAGCGGCCGCATTTCGCCGATGATCGTCGTTGGGATCATTGCCAGCGATCGCACGCGCGATTTGACACCCTCTATACCCGCCACAGGCTTTGGCGGCGCGCCCTGGACAGGGCCCGCCGGAGGGGCGAACAAGTTTCTCTCCTTCATCGCCGACGAGTTGCTGCCGACGATCGATCACAACTATCGAACCCGCCCTTATCGCGTGCTAATCGGTCATTCCCTCGGAGGTCTGTTCGCGGTTTATGCGCTCATGAATCACCCAGAAATATTCAAGGGCTACATCGCAATCAGTCCGTCGCTCTGGTGGGACAACCAGGCCTTGGTTAAGGCGTCACAGCCATTCTTTGCGGTTCATAGAGATTTGCGCGCCGACCTCTATATGGCCATGGGCGATGAAGGTCAGGAGATGCTCGGCGGTGCGTGGAAACTGTCAGCCGTGCTCGAAGAGAGCAAGCTGTCCGACCTGCGCTGGCAATTCAAACGCTCTCCGGAAGAAGACCATGGCACCATTTCATATCTCGGCACTTACGAAGGACTCGAGGCGATCTTCAAGGGTTATCGGATTCCGGATCCCGTGGCGTTATTCGAGCAGGGGGGCTTGGCGGCCTTCGACCGCCATTACGCCCAGGTGTCCAAACGGATGGGGTACACAGTTGAGGCACCCATGGAAATGTTTGCCGGGATGGTTTGGGAACTGTCGAGTCGCGGTCGCTTTGCCGAAGCAGAAGAGATCGGTAAGAAAATGCTCGATCGGGATCCGAAAAACATCAATACCCTTTCCATGCTTGCAGAGGTCGCGGGTATGCAAAAAGATGATGCCCGGGCCATCCGATATCTGACTCGGGTGTTGCAACTCGATCCGGGAAATGCGCGAGCCCGGGGAGCGCTGATAAATTACAAAATCGACGTCGACAAAATTGTGCCGAGCTCACAGAAGTAGCGGGTCATTGATTGGCAAAAAAGGTTTTCAGGCAGCAATGGGCTCAATAAGGGCGGGGTCGTTGTTCTTGGGCGCGTTTACCCGCGTGCTGACCGGCGTCGCCACGAGATGCGCATCGGGGTACTGCTTGAGCACCGTGAAAGCTTCGTCTGGGGTGCCCTTGAGCCATGCGTCGCGGTCCTCGCGGGCTAGAATCGCCGGCATTCGTTGCTTGGCGTTGTGAATCTCGCTCATCAGCTTGCTGGCCGGCATGGTGATGATGGTGCAGCTCTCAACTCGGGAGCCGTCGTCTCGCTTTGAACGATCCCACAACCCGGCAAAACCGAATATCTCTTGATCGTTCGCCGTGATGTAGTAGGGCCGCTTTGTCTTGCCGTCGGCCTGCACCTGCCACTCGTAGAAGCCTGTCGCGGGTAGGAGGCATCGTTGGCCACGGCTCCAGGGGCCGCGCCAGGTTGCCGCTTCCGTCAATTTCTCGATGGTTGCATTGATGGTCGAATACTTGGGCTGAACGCCCTTTGCCCAATAAGGTATCAAGCCCCAATGCATCAACACGCCGGTTCGCTCGCCATCCGCTGCGATCCGGACCACCGGAACCGATTGCGTCGGCGCCACGTTGAAACTTGCCGGAAATTGCCACTCCTGATGCACGAGATTGAACTCGCGCTCAATAGAGGCTTCGTCCGGGGAGACATATCTGCCACACATGGTGGGTCTTTACCGCCACACGGAAGTGGCAACGGAGGCGAGGGCGCCTCGCCCGAGATCCCGGAAGGCGAGTCGGGCTCGCGCGCCTGACTCGCCGTCGCCGGGCGAGTACATGGATGTACGAACGGCCCGGCCAATTGGAGAATATGAGACGTATCTTCCGCACATGATTATTATTATATCGCGGCGGCGAGGGCTTCGAAGAGAGGGAGCAAAGCGACGTGGCTTATACAGTATTGGCCAACGCCTTTAACTGTATGGACGCTTGCTGTCCGCTCTCGCGACAATCGCCGGATGATGCCGCCGCGCCCGATGCTTACTGTTGTGAGACTGTCCGATCACTTTGGACAATACGTACTGACGCTCAAGTGCGAGTGTGGCCACACGCGCACTGCGCAGCCTCAGACACTCGCCGCGCTGGCTGGGTGGGACGCTCTGCTCGCTGATGTGGTGAAGCGGCTGCGATGTTCACAGTGCGGCACACGGCGATGTAGCGCCACGGTGCGTCCCGAGATTAAACGAGACGGCTAACAAACGGCGGGGGAGCCCGCCATCGACCCCTACCCGTCAGTCAGCTGCCAGCTTCCAGGACTGCCAGCGCCTTTATCGTCTCAGGGTTTCGCGCCAGCGTGAAGCTGGCGGAGCACTTCCTCCACGGCGTCGATGAGAGCCTGCGGCTTATCCAACTGAATGTCGTGACCTGATCCTTTGATGATTCGGTGCACCCCGCGCGAGGAGAGCCGCGCCAGGTCCTGATGCAGATCGTTCCAGATCTTCCCGTAGGACCGGACGAGCCGCGCGCCAGCAGGTGTGCCAATATCCCAAGGGCGCTCGATCGACAGCACGACCGTGGGCATTGCTCCAAGACGGTTGTGGTCGGCGCTGTCGTATAGGTGTGTGTATAAGCCCGACATGAGGGAGGCCTTGGCAGCAAAATAGTCGGCGGTGAAGAACTGAGGCCAAATCTTTCTGAACTCGGCGGGAGTGTCGCTCGGCAAGGTGGCGCCCGAGCAGTACTCGAATTCCGAGCTGGATGACTCAAAGGGTCCACGCATCGCCAAGAAAGCGCAATGAATCATGTAGGAAGTATATTTTTCTCGCCCGGCCGCCTCATCGAAATCCGGTTGAGTTTCGTCGATGAGCCCCTCTGCGGCCGGGCTGGTATCCACGAGGACCATGCCCGCGACCTCCTTCGGCCAACGTTGCGCGTAAATCCGCGCCTCCAGGCCGCCTAATGAGTGTCCGACGAGCACATAGGGCCCGGGTATAGACCCGGCCTGCAGCGCCTTGTGCAGGTCATCTACCACTTCGGAGATGATCTGGGGCAGGGACGCTGGATCACTGAAGCCATACGCGGCTCGATCGAAAGCGCAGACACGCGTTTTTTGCGCGATTACGGGCTGAGTCTTGTACCAGACCAGCGACCAGCTAAATATACCGGCCATCAGAACGACCGTAGGGCCATTGGCGGTGCCCATGCATTGCAGGTTTATGCGCCTGCCGCCGATATCGACCAGCTGACCCGGCTCGGCGTAGGGCAGCATTCTCTGATCCTCCGATATTGCGGGCGCCGGCTCGGGCTGTGCTAGAACGAAGTCACCAATGCAAAGCAGCAGGGCGGCCAGCATAGAGCGAAGTGCGGGGGTGGGCATGGCTGTCCTCTGCCAAGTCGGGGTGGTATAGCTTATCGTCGAATGCGATAGATTTCCGCCAATCAGAGACGTCTCTGCCAAGTCGCTCAGCCGATGACGAATTCGAGTCGCAGCAGAAATTTTCGGCAGTCGCTATCCCAATGCGAGGTCTGTCCATGCTCTGAATGACGGTTTCATGGCGGTCGATTCGGTGGCCGCGACGTCTCAAAATGGCCGGCTACGGACCCACGATCAACTTGCCTCAATTCGCCGACCGACCCACACCAAATGTTTCTGGACCTCGGAAACCTCTTGCCGATCCAGCACCCCCAGCAAGTTTCCGAGCCGCGTGTAGCCCACCAGGAGTTCAAATCCAGAGCCGCCGCCGAGTAAATCGCCGGCGACGATGACTGGTGCAACAATCCAAGATTTGGCGTCCCGCCAATGACTCACGACTTCTTCGCGATCGTCCACAATCCCAAACTGGGTAGCGCGATCGCGGGCCTCGTCCAGTGCGTGCTGATAGCCCCGATCGACGCGCAGTTGGCGCAGTGCTATACCTGACAGTTCCTCCAATTCCCATCGCACGCGGCCCCAATCCACCGCTCGCACGATGGCGGCGAAGTCTTCGTTGTTGGCTTCCTCGTGGAAGAGCTGCGTGAAGACTTCTTGCGGACACTGCAATCCTTCGGATTCGCAGCGCTGCCAATGCGTGATCGGATCAACGTCGTAAAGCCGCTGGATGCGGCTCCAGGTAAAGGCACCAACTTCTATCGCTTCGCGGGACATGACGACTTGGGTCCTTGAGGCTCCAGACCGAAGTATAGACCGGGGTCGCTTGATCGGCTTTTATGGTCCTCGCGGATATTCGTCGCTTACCAACAATTATGCGAAAGTGCTGATTGAGCAGGACGGAGCGGTCAGTCCATGTATATCCAGATCGGCGGAATAGAGCAGTGGCTTCAAATCGGCGGCCAGGCACCAGACCACCCGGTACTTTTGTTTCTACATGGCGGGCCGGGCGGAACCTCCGTTCCAGTAGCGGCGGCCTGGAGGCCCTGGGAAGATCATTTCGCGGTCGTCCATTGGGATCAGCGCGGCGCCGGCCGCACATTCGCCAAGAACGGCGAATCCGGTTGCGGTCGACTCACTATCGAGCTCATGGTTAAAGACGCCATCGAGGTCGCCGAATTTCTGATCTCCCATTTAGCGCAGCCGAAGATCCTGTTGGTGGGCCATTCCTGGGGAACAGCTCTGGGAATCCATATGCTCAAGCGACGCCCCGAGCTGTTCTCGGCATTCGTGGGAACTAGGCAGCTGGTGAATATGCGGAAAAACGAGGAGTACAACTATCGACGGCAGATGGAGCAGGCGGAGCGACTTGGAAACGAGGAGGCCGTGCGGGCCTTGCGCGCTATTGGACCCCCTCCATTCCCAGACAGAACTTCCTTGGTAACTCTGCGCGAGTGGGCCGATCGGCTCGCCGAAGGTGATGGCGACTCTCCTGAGCCACGCCCCAGTCCAAGGGCAGCCGATTTCAAGGCTGAGGAAGTCCCCACGATGCAACAGGGAGCCGAGTTCTCACGTAAAGCACTCTACCAAGAGCTGAGGCAAGTGGATCTGCCCTCTCTTGGCGTGAAGTTCGAGGTGCCAATCTTTTTCTTCGAAGGAACTCACGATCAGCAAACGCCGATGGAACTTGCCCAGCAATATTACGATGCCATTGAGGCGCCGCATAAAGGATTTGTGCGGTTCGAGGGGTGCCACCACTTCGTCGTATTCAACCGACCAGACGCGTTTCTTCGAGAGCTGCTCACGCACGTACGTCCATTGCTGTGAATTTAGGTGCAGCCCCCTTTCATAACACGCCGCCGGTCTTGTGGAAGAAATCGGGGCCGACCAGCGTTGGGTGGTAGACCAAATCGCCCGGCGGATCATGGGCGGATTGATACACGATCAGTCGAGCGCAGTCCTCTTTGGTTTTGGCCCATCCTAAATTCATCGCGAAGGTGACATCGAGAATCTCGCAGGCCGGCGAGGTCAGCCACAAATGGAAGGGGCAACCTTCGTGTAGCCACACGGCCGTCTTTCCCTCGACGAAGCGTTGAATGAGTTGCTCATCGTGCTGGAAAATCGCCTTGCCTTTGCGCATCAGCCAGCCGATGGTCAAATTGAAGAGAATGCCGGTTTTATCGTAGAGCAGCGGCACCAGGGCGAAATTGATGGCGGCGGTCTGGCCAATCATGGATTCGGGTTCGCTGCGCTCGAAGTAGTCGAGCAATACGGGCCGCACGATACTCATATCGACGCAGTCTTTTTTCACGAGGAGGCGCACTGGGGCATCGAAGCCGAAGCGCTCTGTCCGGTCGACTGCCTCGAGGTATTCGGATACGTAGGGCGAGGGCATCAGCTCCATCGCCTCCGCCGTGGTTACCTGGTTCGGAGTCGGTGGGCGAGGCCTCAAAAACGACAAAATATCCATTTAATCCTCCTTGCACGAGGCTCTATGCCGCATATGCCGGCTCAACTCACCTGGGATCCGCGAACGGCTAGCGCCGGCGGCACTTGTGCTGCCCGCATCGCCGGCCAATAGACCGCAATCTGTCCGAGTAGCAGCATCACGATCCCGCCGCCGATTACGTAGCCAGGAGCGAGGCGAATCATCTCGAATCTGCCGATCAACCAAAGGTTCAACGAAATCGCCAAGAGGACGCCAACCAGGACACCGCTCGAGGCGATAAGAAGATTCTCCTTCTGAAATTGCCTCATAATCGCCAGACGTGTTGCTCCAAGCGCACGCCGAATCCCGATCTGCCGGCGTCGCTGCGCAACCCAATAACTCGTCAAGCCCACCATTCCGAAAGCTGTGACGGCGACCAAGACGAAGGAAACCGAGGCGAGTAGTAGCGTGAGGCCGCGACTGCCGCGATACGCTCGTGCACGCACCTCGCCCATCGATCTCGCGCTAATGATGCGGCTACCATTGATCTCGGCAAGTTTGCTCTGCGCCAGCTTGATGACTTCATTGAGGTTTCCAGGTTTCGTGCGGACTACATAGGTCGGGGTCTCATCCAAAGGACGGAAAGGTGCTAGCACCGAATTGTCGGAGAAGGTACTCATAAACCCCGTCGCGGCTACAAAAGGTCCTTGAAGCCGATCGATGATTCCAATGATGGGTGCGGGCTGCTTTGTCTCGATGTAAATTGATTTGCCCAAGGCATCGCCGGCCGGGAAGAGTCGTTGCGCCAAAGCGCGCGTGACAATGATCCCGCCTGCGGATGGAATGGTGCTCGCATCTCGATCAACAATCTCAGAGGCGGTGAAGTTGCGCCCGGCTAGGAGCTTTACACCGAGCGTGCTCAAGGCTTGTTCGTCACCGAAGTAATACGATGCGTGGGCTGAAGGGCTCTTCTGGTCTGATGTCAAATTGACATCCATGGACCAGCCCCCTCCTTGGAGCGGATAGGAATTGGTGGCATACGCATCGGCAACACCGACCATCAAGCGCAGCATGGCAAGGTCCTGAGACTCCAACGCGGCGAGATTGGGCGGTTTATCGACACTGGCGGTGAAGAGGAAGAAAATATTCGCTTCATCTATGCCCGTTGGCTGCGAGCTCCAGGACAGCCGTTCCGCAATCAAGGTGATGGCGTTTGAGAGAATGGCCAGTGTCACAGCTATTTGCACGGCGATGAGTACGGCGCCGGATTTCTTACGATAGATTGCGAACCGTGTTGGACGGGACTTCACGGCGGGCTACTCGGCCTTCAGCTGTAAAGCGGGTTCAACCTGCGCGGCGCGCCAGGTTGGATACAGGCCGGCGCCGATGGTGGCTGCAATAGCCACTATCGCTTCGATGCCAACAATTCTTGCGTTCAAGTAGGTGAGTGCCGCGAAATCATCCGCCAACGTGGCATGCATCAGGCGTACACCCAGCATGGTGAGCAAAAGGCCTAAGATTGCGCCGATGACCCCAATGACCGCGGTCTCAACCAGGCATTGCGCAATAATGGCGCTTCGGCTTGCGCCCAGTGCGCGTCTAACGCTCAAGTCCTGTGAGCGACCGATGATCTTTGCGAGCATTAGGGCCATGGCATTCATCAAGCAAACGAAGAGGAAGCCGAATGATGCAAGCACGAGAATACCCAGGTCGTTCGGCACGACGTGACGATATTGGAGCCATTGCATCACGTTGCGAATTTGCGTGTGCGCCGGCCAGTGAAACCGGCCGATGCGCTGTTGATCCGCCGCATAATTGCTTAAGTTCGTTCGGTATTTGGCGACATCTGCCGCGGTGGGCAATTCGACCCACAGCGAAATCCAGAGACATTCAGATCGAAGTAGAGCCTCAAACCCGGCTGCGGGAGAGTCCTTACAACTCGTGCCGGATACTACCTGCGCCTGCCTCTTAATCGCCGTGGCAAATGGAATGAAGATCTCGTCAATCTGTCCGTAAGGTCGAATATGAAGGTTGTAGAACCGGGGCACTAAGGGCCAATTATCGAGTACGCCTACGATTCGGTAGCTTTCACCGTCTAGGGCGAGGGTTTGCCCGATGCTATTGGTTCCACCAAAAAATTGATCGTTGAGCTTTCGAGAAATCACTACTACAGGATTGCCCTCTGCATCGTCCTGGCGGCTCCAGGCGCCACCGAATATAAACGGGGCATCGAACATGGTGAAGAAATCCATTGAGACAGCGGGAACCACAGTTTGGGCAGGTTTTAATTTGGGATCCGCTGGCCGAACCTTAAAGTATGTCGAATAGACGGGTGTCTGGCGTGCCGCGTGCAGCTGCATCAATGCCATTGCATCGATGTAGCTCATATTCTCCTCAAGATCATCCTCGGTTTGCTCGTCGGGCTTATTGGGGCCCCAGCTATCGATCTGCACTACGAATAGTTGCTGCGATTTATCGGGAATGGGATCCCCTGACATGGCCCGAGAAACGGAGAGCGCGGTCATCGATGCGCCGATCCCGACGCCAATCGCGATGATCATCAAACCCGTGAGCACAGGGTTGCGCCTAAGACTTCGCAGCGCTAGATCGAGGTAGTAGCCGAACACGGGGTTCTCATATTTTGTATTCGCGCCGCTAGAAGGATTACTGGATTCTAAGTATGGCTGGACAATTGCACAAAAGGTTCCGCGACTTTGGGAGTGTCGAAGTACGGAAATGACACGCGAATCCAGGCCGCCTGCGAGGGGAACTTCAAAAAACCCGATCGATCGGGGAGCTGCTCGATTTCCGCCGGCATCACGGCAGACTCCGTGGCGTGTTGCTCGCTGACTCCTCGAGTATCGTGCGGGGTGCCCATGAATCCGGCATTCGATCGACTGACCGAACTCGCGACGCGTACCACTTCCCGCTCACCGATGAGGCGCGAGGCGAAGCGTGAGGTGCCGCCGTTCTCCGATGCCGAGCAGCGAAGCACCAGGCTGGTCCCGCAATTCTCCACCATGGCCTGGGCGACTCCCTGGCCGTAGGTGGTACTCACCTGCGAGATCGATTGAAACCCGATCGCGCACCGTCCGCCGAATTTGCGCAAGCGCGGCAGGGCATCCGAGAGGCCATCAATGGGACCCAGGGCATCGAGCTCATCGACCGCGAACCATAGGCGCCAGTCGCCCTCGCCCAAACTCAAGGTTTGAAAGATCGCGAGGCGCATCCAAGTGGAAATGATGGATTTTAAGGCCGCGATTTGATCGGCCTGGTAGGGAAGGAATAACACCCCCCTCCCCTCCTTGACCCACTCGCGCACCGAGAACGCCGGGCCGCGCTGGGCGCAGATGTACTCCAGGCACTTGATGGCATCTGCGGTTGTCGAGCGGACGCTGCCAAAGAACTTCTCGTTCCCCTCCTCGAGAAACGGTGCCGCCGGCGTACCCTCGACCAGGATCTGCAGCTCCTCTCTTTTCGCTGCAGTCAGGAGTCGATAGAGCTCCGCCGTGTCGGCGACCTTCAAGGCGCGCGCCTGGCGCACGATGGCGCTGAAAAAGGTGCGGCCGTAGCCTGTCCAGGTGGGGTCCGAATTCCCTCGATCGGGGATGAAGGCGCGGGCCATCTGATCGATGTCGTAGGGGTTTTTAAGCTCGGAGAATAAATCCCACTTGGCGGATCTCGAGTCAAATGGATTCAAAATCACATCGCCGCGTGCGCGGTCATAAAATCGCGAGAGGAACGCGCCGTCGGGATCGGCGATGACCGCTCGATCGCCGCGATTGAGCGCGCCGTCCAGGAGCTCGCGCATCACAGTGCTCTTGCCGGCGCCGGTGGTACCCATAAATTTGAAGTGCTTGGTTTCATCCTCGAACGGAACGGTGATGCCGGCGAGCGTGAGCGGCGCCTCGGGGCCGCGCTTCCCCTCGGATTTGAGCCGGCGGACATGACGTTGCGCCTCTGTGCCACCCAAGACCACGGCGCCGCGGCCGTGCATGGCCTTTAACGGTTGGCCGCGCGCGGCCCAGTACATCCCGCCGGCAAATCCGCCAAACATGATGAAGAGTACGCTGACAAGATTTCCGAAGATACCGGCCAAGTGCACTTTGAAGATGTTGTCCACAATCCATCCAAAGACGTCCAGTAAAAGCCCAACCGCGACCAGGGTAAAAACTGAGGTGATTGGCCAGTAAAGGTATTGGTTGAAGCCTGCGCGAGCGCGTTTTAAGCCGGCGAGTGAGAAAACCGCGATCAACACGTACATAACTAGAAGTCCATGCCACCCATGGGTCCAGTCGTGGTAGGCGGAGGTGAGGCGCTGCGTGTTCATCCATGACACCGCGAGGATGCGTGTTTTTCTTAAGTATGCGCCACCGCGCGAAATCCGCAATATTTCCCTATTTTGCGATCACTTTGTCACGGGGCTTACCGAAACACGGAGACCCAGGCTGTTGTGCCTTCAATCGACCGCCCGCGGCAACTGGATACGATAGACAGAGAATATGGGACCATTGAACACACGCGACTTAACGCGCTCACCGGTGTCAGAGAACCCCATTCTCTTGTAGAACTGCTCTGATGGTGGGTCCGGTAGCACCCATAGTTCAGTCCAGCCACGTGTTCGCGCGAACGCAAAAATGTGCTCACACGTTTGTCGTCCGATGCCTTGACCGATCAAATCGCGTCGCACCCAAAGGTTATCGAGAGTGATTCTCACACTCGCAACCGCGATACTGGCAAAAGCTGCGAGCTCGCCGTCAACGTTCAGACTTTCAAAGCAGTAATTGCTTCGGAGATAGGCTGTGTCGAGCCTATGCATCGGAAGCGCCTTTTCCAGATATTCCGTTGGCCAGTCCCAATAGGACTTGGACCGTGCGATGAGCACGTTGATGCGCGCTAGAGATTCCTCTCTAGCTGCTACGATGCGAAGCCCTATTGGCACCTCTGTCATTTGCGAATGGTAACTTGCCGTTAGGCACGTCATCGGGCGGAATGCATCGGTTTCGCGTGATGAGGATAACGCAATGGGGTTTGAAATAGCTGGCCGGAGGCTATTTAGCTAGATCCTGCGGGACCTTGGTTGGCTTGTTCAATTTCGCCCAATATTCAGCCGTTTCCCGGATCGTGCTCACTTGCAGCGCGCGGGCGCGCGCCAGATCGATCTTGCCGGCAACTGTGTCTTCAAGCGCCTGATCGAAAGCGTAGCTCTGAATCAGGTCCGGATAACCAACCCAAGCCAACTTGCCGTGTTGGTCGACGATACAAGCCGTGGGAATCCCGAGCGAACCGCTCGCTGTGATCCAAGCGTCGGACACCGTCTTTTTGGCCGGATCATCCATCGCCAATGTGTAGGCCATGTCCTTGCCCCACCTCTGCATGAACGCGGGTACCGCATCAACTTTCGGTTCATGTCCCAATAATCCCTCGACGTTGACGCCGACCACGGTGAGCGTATCGGGATACTTCCTCTGCAGCGCGCTCAAGTGCGGTATGGCCTTGATGCATGGCGGACACCAAGTTGCCCAGAATTCCACGACATATACGCGGCCCGGTTGGAACTTCGTCACTGGAGCGCCTTGGATCCAGGAGATCGGCGCGATCGCTGGGGCAGGGTCGCCGATCTTGAAGGTGGGGTTCGGCGTGAAATCGCCGGCCCACGTGGCCGAACTGAGCGCGATGCCAACGGCGGCAACGAACGCACCAATCACTATTCTCACGTTGTGAATCTGGGCGTCGGTCATCATCGGATTCTAGGCGCCTTTCCTATGAGTGCACGACATTTCGGTCACTTCGGGGCGTCGAATGAATACGCGGACGCTACGTGCTCCTTCACGTCTCTGAACGGGTTGTTTTCCTTCAGTAGGCGCTCCATTTCCGAGTCTTGTTCCCAGGGGAACTCGACATAGCACCATTCAGCGGTGAACCAAGGTTTGATGTCGTCAGCAATTGATACACCTACGCATTTCCCCAGTCGCAGGTCATATTTATGCGCGAGAGTGAGGTTCGTTAAAGCAACTTGGCGACGTGGCAAGAGGTTTTTTGTAACTGGTATGAAGACGAATCCACATCCAGTTCTCGGAACGGCCATCCGATATGGTTTGGTGAATTCGTTTTTGCGCGCCTTCTTTATAGACTTTTGAAATCGCAGTTTGAACTGTCGCAGTTCGTCTCTCTTCAAAAGGGCAAGCTCTCTGACAATTGGGTAGTACTCGGCATTGCTGTTCCCTGTGGTCATCCGGTCGGGGAATTTCGAGATAATGCCGGACATGTCCCACTCATCCGCGTGATGCTCTAGTCTGCTCAGGTATTCTAGGTATTCAGTGGACGGTCGCGCATCGAGGTCCCCGCTCAGATATTGGCCCACAAGCGACGCTTCTGATGCGGGCAGGACTTGATCTGGCCACCGAGTAATGAGCTCCTCCCGGAAAATCAAGTAATCAGCGACCTCTGCAGGCGTGAGCAAGGTCCGAACAATGCCTAGATAGTCTGGGCCGCAAATGATGTGAATGAGACCGACCGTGCTGCTGATGTGGTGCTTGATGCGTCGACATTCGGCCGGAAGCTGGTTTTGCGGCAAGTATACAATTAGCTTATGAATCCTGTGGAATGCGGCTAGCGTCAACTGAGACGGATGGCCGCGACCGTTTTGAAGCTCTATTGAGTGGAAATTCTGAAGGTACCTTACCGTGTCGCGGATTTGACGAGTGGCGTTCCCCAGAATCTTCTTCTCGAACCAGCGCTTTTCCGTGTCCGAATTGGCGTCACGTACCAGCTCTCGCTCTTTCAGTTGATAAGCGACGAGAATGTCGCCCAACCAGACCAGGTTATCCGCGAGTTCGAGTTCCTTTTCCGGCACCGGACGGAAGGT